>Ga0310691_10003588_pt1 | contig 18418 bp, 18 predicted proteins | sample 176DNAGHGlowgp2_FD_203887 | JGI IMG/M metagenome (GOLD analysis project Ga0310691, IMG submission 203887) | Sheep rumen microbial communities from Palmerston North, Manawatu-Wanganui, New Zealand - 1766 DNA GHGlow gp2 (v2) (version 2) | ecosystem: Host-associated > Mammals > Digestive system >...
ATTTATCTTCGCATATATATATGATTAGTCCTAAACCTATATACAAGAATCTTTCATAGGGCATACATGATACAATCCACCAATTATATATAAATATTGACAGAAACATTATGCTCAATATAATAAACAAAATTCTGTTTACTTTGCTACCTCCATAGAACATAAACGTACAGATATAGCCTACAATATATAGGACATCGTTACAAACATACGTAATACCCAATGCTATATCAGACCTATCTCTAAACAGAGTATGAAATAAATGCGATATAATGAGATATGCAATCATTCCTCCTATTATAGAGTATGTTTTATTCATATATTATTTCCTTTTTGTCGTGTATACACGCATATTTCTAGGTGAATGATTGTTAGAATATGGATTAGTTATTTCTTTATAAAATATAGTCTTAATTTGATCCATGTCAAATTATATATAGTGGACCTTATGGAGTTACTCTATAAGACCCACATTGGTTTAACGACCTCCTATTGGAACTCCTTTTGGAGTGATTTAGTTTATCTCATAGGCATTTGCGCAGTAAAGAGGTTTGACATTATTATATGTATGGGTTGAAATATTATTTAATGATGGTGCGAGGTTGCCCGCTATCTTGTTTTTTTTGACCTTGCAAAGATAGAAATTTATTTTTAATCCTCCAAAGGTTTTGCGAAAAAGTTACGTTCTGAGGTGTTGCAGTTCTATGCTATGCTTTTATCTCGCTTTACTATGTTTTTATCTCTACTTGCTTTGCTTTTATCCTGCTGTTGCATAGCTTCTAAATAACAAACTAATCTACTTTGTTTATCAAACTAACCTACTTTGTTTAACAAACTAACTTACTTTGTTTAACAAACTAACTTACTTTGTTCTATAAACTAACCTGTTTTGTTAGTTAAAAGCATTGCCAAGGCACTATAAAAGCAAGGCTACTGCAGGGAAAAGCTTAGCATGGGCATGTAAAAAGTTTGAGTTATCTTGTACGGGTTTCATAATTATTTTGTAATTTTGCATTGAAATACTCGCTTCGCTCGTACTGGAACGATAACGGGCTCCGCGAAGCGCCTGTAATCGGACGCGAAGCTACGCTTGCAGGGCAAGAACACCAACTGGAGCGCAAGAACTTTAACACCTTGACCCATTGAACTCTTCAACCATAGAACATACAGCTTTGCCAAAACTGTGGAATGCCAACTACACCAAGGTGTGGACGGCAAACTTCATGATATTCTTCTCATTCATGCTGGTGATGCCGTTGTTGCCGCTATACATGACGGAGGAGTTTGGGGCAGGCAAGCACACCATTGGTGTGGTGCTGAGCGGATATACCGTGACGGCGCTGTTTGCCAGACTGTTCTCGGGCTATATAGTAGATACATTCAACCGCAGGACCGTGCTGCTGTTGAGCTACGGACTGTTTGCCTGTTTCTTTTTAGGCTACCTGATAGGTGGTTCGATGATACTCTTTGCCATAGTGAGAACCATGCACGGAGCGCCATTCGGCACTACGACGGTGGCGAACAGTACGGTGGCGATAGATGTATTGCCATCAGTGCGCAGGGCAGAGGGTATAGGCTATTACGGACTTGCCAATAACCTGGGTACGGCGATAAGTCCTACGATAGGTCTCTTTCTCTATGAGGCAGTGGGCAATTTCCAGATTATCTTCCTGCTCAGTTTCTTCATGGCTGCCTTGGGAGTGTTCATCAATTATACTGTTTCGTTTCCAGAGAAAACGAAAACTGGAACGGGAACGTTAACGGGAACAGAGCTTGCTACGAAAACGGGAGCTGGTCTTATGCGCCTCGACAGGTTCTTCTTGGTGAAGAGTTGGAGTGTAGGACTGATGCTTGCAGCATTAGCTTTTCCGTACGGTGTAATTAGCACGTATATAGCTATTTATGCAAAAGAACAATTGGGACTGACAAAGGGTGCGGGAGCATACTTTTTAGTGCTCTCGGTATGCTTGATGCTGAGCCGATTGACAGGTGGAAAATCGTTAAGACAAGGTAAGGTGATTCACAATGCTGCGATAGGTATGAGCATCTCGGTGTTCGGCTATCTATGCTTCGCCTCATTCCACAATTTCTTTGGGGTTTTTGCCAATGCTGTGTTGTTAGGTCTGGGCAACGGACACATGATGCCAGCCGTGCAGAATATGTTTGTGAACCTTGCACCACACAACCGCAGGGGCACGGCGAATGCTTCGTTCCTCACTTCGTGGGACCTCGGAGTGGGGTTGGGAGTGCTGGTAGGAGGCATAGCCGTGGAGCTGTGTGGCTACTATGCAGCCTTCTGGACGGCATTTGTGATGAATGCTCTGGGCGTAGCGTTTTTCTTTGCTTATGTTAAGAAGCACTACAACTTGAACAAATTATATTAAATAAGGATAGGAAAAATTTGCCAGAACAAAGTTTTTTAGTTAACTTTGCACGTTAAGAAATAAAGCTAAAAAATATATGTTAGACAAAAGTTGTAAAATATACGTTGCAGGACACCGCGGACTGGTGGGCTCTGCTATATGGAATAACCTGAAAAGCAGAGGCTATAACAACCTCGTGGGCAGGACTCATAAGGAACTGGACCTGACGGACCAGCTGGCTGTTAGACGATTCTTTGACGAGGAGAAGCCTGATGCAGTGGTGCTCGCGGCTGCTTTCGTGGGAGGCATTATGGCGAACTCGCTCTACAGGGCTGACTTCATAATGATGAATATGAAGATACAGTGCAACGTGATAAGTGAGGCTTATGCTCACGGTGTGCAGAAACTGCTGTTCTTGGGTTCTACATGTATTTATCCGAAGAATGCTCCACAGCCAATGTCAGAGGACTGTCTGCTGACAAGTCCGCTGGAATATACTAACGAGGAATATGCTATAGCAAAGATTGCAGGACTGAAGATGTGCGAATCATACAACCTGCAGTATGGCACCAACTATATAGCTGTGATGCCAACAAACCTCTATGGTCCTAACGATAACTTCCACTTGGAGAACTCTCACGTGATGCCTGCGATGATGCGCAAGATTTACCTTGCAAAACTCATTCACGACCAGAACTGGGATGCGATAAAGGTGGATATGGACAAGCGTCCTGTAGAGGGTATCGATGGTAGTGCTTCGCATGAAGAAATAGAGAAAGTACTTGCCAAGTATGGCATAGAGAATAATAAGGTGACGCTCTGGGGTACTGGTACTCCGCTGAGAGAGTTCCTGTGGTCAGAGGATATGGCTGATGCTTCAGTACATTGTCTGCTCAATGTGGATTTCTCTGATATCATAGGCATAGAGAAGTATTCAAGCGTGCACTATGGTGCCAAGGCTGACGGACAGGTGGACAGAAACCACTCTGCAGGCAGAGGCGGTGCGATACCATCACTGGGCGAGATAAGAAACTGCCACATCAACGTGGGTACGGGCAAGGAACTGACTATCAGGGAACTGTCTCAACTCGTGGTGAAGGCTGTAGGCTTCGAGGGCGAGGTAAGTTTCGACGCAAGCAAACCCGACGGCACTATGCGCAAGCTCATCTCTGTTGACAAGCTCCACAAACTGGGTTGGACGCACAAAGTAGAGATAGAGGACGGCGTGCAGAAACTCTTCGACTGGTACAGGCAGTCGTTAGAGAACTAAAGTCCTTAAAGACCCTAAGGACCTTAAAGTCGTAAACAAAAAAAACAAAAGATATAATGTCAAAAAACATCGCACTTATCACAGGTGTTACCGGACAGGATGGTAGCTACCTTTCAGAGTTCCTTCTTGAGAAGGGTTACGAAGTTCACGGCATCATTCGCCGTTCATCAGTGGATTACCGCGAGCGCATAGCTCATCTGGAGGGTAAGCCTAATTTCCACCTGCACTATGCAGACCTCACCGACTCCATGTCGCTGGTGAAGCTGGTGGGTATGGTACAACCTACGGAGATATACAACCTGGCTGCACAGAGTCACGTTCAGGTGTCATTCGACGCACCAGAGTTTACTGCCGACGTTGACGCAACTGGCGTTTTGCGTGTGCTGGAGGCTGTTCGCACCAATCACCTTGAGAAGACCTGTAAGATATATCAGGCTTCTACATCAGAGCTTTATGGCAAGGTGGAGGAGGTTCCACAGAACGAGAAGACACCATTCCACCCATACTCTCCATATGCTGTGGCAAAACTCTACGGCTTCTGGATTGTGAAGGAATACCGTGAGGCATACGATATGTTCTGCTGCTCAGGCATACTGTTCAACCACGAGAGTGAGCGTCGAGGCGAGACCTTCGTAACACGTAAGATAACACTCGCTGCAGCCCGCATAGCACAGGGCAAGCAGGAGAAGCTGTTCCTCGGCAACCTGTCGTCTCTGCGTGACTGGGGTTATGCAAAGGACTATGTGGAGTGTATGTGGCTGATACTGCAGAACAAGACTCCAGAGGACTTTGTGATAGCGACTGGCGTGCAGCACTCCGTGCGCGAGTTCACCTATGCAGCGTTCAAGGAGGCAGGCATAGAGTTGAAGTTTGAGGGCGAGGACATCAACGAGAAGGGTATCTGCGTAGCAGTGGATACAGAGAAGAACCCTCAGTTGTCAGGTCTTAACCTTGTAGGCAAGACACTGGTAGAGGTATCAGAAGACTTCTATCGTCCAACCGACGTGGTGAACCTATGGGGTGACCCAACGAAGGCGAAGAAAGAACTCGGCTGGAATCCTTCAAAGACTACCTTCGAGGAACTCGTAAAGATAATGGTACAGAGCGATATGGCAAAGGTGGCATCAGAAGGTGCTGCAGAGAAGGTTCGTACCAATCTGGCTGAGTATCTGGAAAAGGGAATCGTGAAATAGTTTACGGTTTACGGTTATAGTTCAAGGTTGCATACAAAAGAAGAAATACTACATGCTTTCTCCCGTTTGCTCGACATACAGGATGAGTTGCGGGAGAAATGCCCATGGGACCACAAACAGACCAACGAGTCGCTGCGTCCTCACACCATAGAGGAAGCCTTTGAACTCTGTGATGCCATAATGGATGGTAATCCTGTGGAGATACAGAAGGAAATGGGCGATGTGATGGAGCACTTGGTGTTCTATGCTATGATAGGCAGGGAACAGGGGCTGTTTGATATGGGAGATGTGTTGAAGAAAGAAGCCGACAAGCTGGTCTTCCGCCATCCACACATCTATGGTTACACTAACGAGAAAGGCGAGTTCGTAAAGCCTGAGTGTGCCAACCCAGACGAGGTCAGCAAACTGTGGGAAAGGGTAAAGCAAAAAGAGAAGAACGGCAATAAGACGGTTCTGTCTGGCGTACCCCGTTCGTTGCCGTCACTTATTAAGGCATACCGCATACAAGACAAAGCACGTAACGTGGGTTTTGACTGGGAGAAACCTGAGGATGTATGGCAAAAGGTGTATGAGGAGATAGACGAACTGAAAGCCGAACTAGAGAAGGGCGACAAGGCAAATTCGGAAAAAGAGTTGGGCGATGTGCTCTTTGCAATAGTAAACGCTGCACGACTGTACCACATAAATCCAGATACGGCACTCGAACTGACAAACAGAAAGTTCATAGCCCGTTTCGGCTATGTGGAACAGAAAGCAAAAGAACAGGGGAGAGAACTGAAAGACCTGACGCTTGGAGAGATGGACCAGTATTGGGAAGAAGCCAAGGCGAAAGGAATGTAATACTGTAAATGTACAGGTATAATAAATGAAGAAACTTGTCTATAGTATATTGTTTGCTGTAGCAATAACAATAGTTGTCGGCTGCGGCAACAAACAAACACACACAGAAGAGACTGTCAAAAAGACGGAGGACGTTGGCGGTGTGGCTGACAGTGCCTTGTATGGTACTGTGGGCAGAGCAACGGCTATGCACTCCGTAGAGTTGGTGGACGAAGACGGAAAGGCTGTCATCGTGCCGCTAAACGTAGATATAGCAGCCGATGTGCAAGGCGGTATATATTGCGATGACCGTCTTACAATGACGGTAGAAAAAAATGTAGAGGGAGAGAAAGAGGTCAAGAAGGCAATCAACCTCACCAGCCTTTGTGGAAGATGGGTGGCTCTTGACCGTAATTTCGAGATAATGGAGGATGGTACCGTGGTGAGTATGCAGAATGTGGAGTCACATCCATATACCCATTGGTCTATGGTAAACTGCAATCTGGTGCTTAATCGTGATACCTTTGAAGTAGCATACCTCGGTCCGGACTCATTAGCCCTTGAAAATGACCGAGGCATCTTTGTGTATAAACGTATAAATAGCGGACTCTGATATTGTTCCTAAGTCCGGAGTTTTTATTGCCTAAGACCTGAGTTTATTTTGCCTCAGGCTTTGGCACAGAGTCCATGTCTGATGGCTCAGGGAAGAATTCTTTGATGAATTCAACAAAGAACTGGAGTGCCTTGTGAGTGGCATTCTTCAGATTCTCCTCGCGACCCTCATCACCCTCTATCTTCATAGTGCGTATGTCGTCCTTTGTACCACAGGCTACCCAGATGGTGCCCACAGGAATGCCAGGGTCAGCACCAGGTCCAGCAAAACCTGTGGTGGCGATGGCATAGTCAGAGTTAAGGAGTTTGCATACACCCTTAACCATTTCTATTGCAACCTCTTCAGATACTGCATTTTTCTCGGCTATAAGGTCGGCATCAATACCAAGGATGTTGATTTTTGCCTCGTTGGAATAGCAGATGGTACCACCCTTATAATACATGGATGCGCCAGGGACAGAGGTGAGCACTTCGGCTATTCTGCCGCTGGTACATGACTCGGCAGTGCTGATAGTCTTGCCTGATTCGTATAGTTTGTAGAGAATCTCTTTGCTGAGTACTTTGTTTTCGAATTCCATATTATTCTAATGTTACTTTTGAATACGCTGGTGCGTCAATTGAACAAAAATCGTTATCTTTTAGTTTGAAGGATGCCACGCAACCTATCATCGCGGCATTGTCCGTGGTGTATGAGAATTTTGGTATGTAGATAGTCCAGCCGAAACGTTTGGCATAGTCGCGAAAGGCATTGCGAAGTCCGTTATTGGCACTCACTCCTCCAGCCACAGCTACATGTTTGATGCCAGTCTGCTTTACGGCGAGTTTGAGTTTCTTCATCAGTATATCTACTATAGTCCACTCAAGGCTTGCCGCAATGTCTTCCTTGTGATGCTCTATAAAGTATGGGTCTTCTTTTACCCATTTTTGCATGCTATAGAGGAAAGAGGTCTTGAGACCTGAGAAACTGTAGTCGAGTCCAGGAATATGTGGTTCGGCAAACTGATAAGCCTTAGGATTGCCCTGACGAGCTAAGCGGTCGATGATAGGCCCGCCAGGATAACCTAATCCCATAACCTTCGAACATTTGTCGATTGCCTCACCTGCTGCGTCGTCAATGGTTTGACCGAGTATCTCCATATCGTTATAGGCATTCACCTTGATAATCTGAGAGTTACCTCCAGAAACGAGGAGACACAGGAAAGGGAAGGGTGGATGAGGATTGTCACAATCAGGCTCATCGATAAAGTGTGCCATAACGTGACCTTGCAGGTGGTTGACATCGATAAGCGGAATGTTTAGTGCCCTTGCAAAACCCTTAGCGAAGTTAACGCCTACTAGCAGAGAACCCATCAGTCCAGGACCGCGTGTGAAGGCTACAGCCGCAAGTTGCTCTTTTGTGACGCCTGCTTTTTTCAGGGCTTGGTCAACAACGGGTAACACATTCTGCTGGTGTGCACGTGAAGCCAGTTCAGGTACCACACCACCATAAGCCTTGTGTACGTCCTGTGATGCTGTCACATTGCTCAACAGGGTAGTCCCCTGCATTACGGCAGCTGATGTGTCGTCGCATGAGGATTCTATTGCCAGTATGTATTTCTCGTTGTCTTTCAAAGTCACTTAAACTCTTTGAACTACTCTTAAGCCTTTAATACGTCAGTATTTCTACTCCGTGCTCAGTCATCAATAAGGTGTGTTCCCACTGGGCAGAGGGGAGTTCGTCGCCTGATATCACTTCCCATTCGTATGGGTCGTCTGCATCTACAAACACTTCCCATGTACCCATGTTTATCATAGGTTCGATGGTGAACACCATACCAGGTACAAGGAGCATTCCCTCGCCACGATGACCATAATGGTTTACGTCTGGTTCTTCATGAAATTTCAATCCTACACCATGACCGGCAAGGTCGCGAACCACTCCGTAGTGGTATTTCTTGCAATGTTTCTCGATAGCATGACCTATGTCGCCTACGAAACTATAAGGTTTAGCTGCCTCCATGCCTATTTCGAGGCATTCCTTTGCCACACGCACAAGCTGTTCCTTCTCTGGTGTAGTCTTACCACCAATGATGAACATACGAGAGGCATCGGCGTAGTAGCCGTCTTTGATGGTGGTGAAATCCACATTTACTATATCGCCAACCTCCAGCACGTCTTCCTCTTTAGGAATGCCGTGGCAAACCACCTCATTGATAGAGGTGCAGACGCTCTTTGGAAAGCCTTCATAATTGAGACATGCAGGGATGGCATCATGCTCCTTGCAATACTCCATGCAGATGTCGTCTATCTCCTGCGTATTCATTCCAGGATGAATAGCAGCAGCAACAGCATCAAGCACGCCAGTGTTGATAACACCAGCGCGCCTAATACCTTCAATTTGTTCAGGGGTTTTTATGAGATCTCTTGTTGGTACGAGCTTGCCCTTGTTCTCCCAATACATGATGGTGCGATCCATCTCTGTGGGTTCTTGTCCAGACAGGCAGTGCCAACGTCTTTTTTTCAGTCTTACCATGCAAACAATGGGTAGTTCTTCATTTCAGCATTCACCTCGCTGCGTACCTTTGAGATAACAGCCTCGTTCTCAGGATCGTTGAGCACTTCTTCTATCCATGCTGCAATCTTAACCATGAGGTCTTCCTTAGCACCACGAGTGGTGATGGCTGGTGTACCGAGACGGAAACCAGAAGTCTGGAAGGCAGAACGAGTGTCGAATGGTACCATATTCTTGTTGATGGTAATGTCTGCTGCAACGAGTGCGTTCTCAGCAACCTTACCAGTAAGGTCAGGATACTTAGAACGAAGGTCAACGAGCATAGAGTGGTTGTCTGTGCCACCTGAAACGATGCCGAAACCACGCTTGATGAGTTCATCAGCAAGTACGGCGGCATTCTTCTTCACCTGCTTGGCATACTCCTTGAACTCTGGCTTGAGAGCTTCGCCGAATGCTACTGCTTTAGCGGCAATCACGTGCTCAAGAGGACCACCCTGTTGACCTGGGAAAACAGCAGAGTTGATGAGCTGAGACATCTTCTTCACAACACCCTTTGGAGTCTTGTAGCCCCATGGGTTGTCAAAGTCCTTACCAAGAAGGATCAGACCGCCACGAGGACCACGGAGAGTCTTATGGGTAGTTGTTGTTACGATGTGAGCATACTTAACAGGGTTCTCAAGCAGACCTGCTGCTATAAGACCTGCTGGGTGAGCCATATCAATCATCAGGAGGGCACCTACCTCGTCGGCAATCTTACGCATACGAGCGTAATCCCATTCGCGAGAGTATGCAGAGCCACCGCCGATGATGAGCTTAGGCTTGTTCTCCTTAGCCAGACGTTCCATATCGTCATAGTCAACGCGACCAGTCTCCTTATTGAGGTTATAGCCTACAGGACGATAGAGAATGCCTGATGTGTTGACGAGTGAACCATGAGAGAGGTGACCGCCGTGGTCGAGGTTAAGTCCCATGAAACAATCGCCTGGCTTCAGTACGGCAAGGAGCACTGCAGCATTAGCCTGTGCGCCTGAGTGAGGCTGTACGTTAGCATATTCAGCACCAAACAACTGGCAGGCACGGTCGATAGCAAGCTGCTCTATCTGGTCAACCACCTGACAGCCACCATAGTAGCGGTGTCCAGGATAACCCTCGGCATACTTGTTTGTACAATAAGAACCCATAGCCTCCATTACCTGGTCACTGACGAAGTTCTCGGATGCGATGAGTTCAATACCCTTCAGCTGGCGCTGATGTTCAGATTCGATGAGGTCGAAAATCTTCTGATCTCTTTCCATTGTTGTGTAGTAGTTATTTTGTTGTGTTAAGTTATGAATACTCGTGACGTAATTATTGAATAAGCCCCCAGCGTGGTGTTGGAGGCTTTTATGGTCTTTCAGTGAGCAACTTTTAGAGTTGTATCTTCTTGGTGTAGTTGCCTATTCTAATAGGGTATATGCCCCTTGGCAGGTTGCCAAGATCTATACGCTTTTCGTATGAGTCAACATGTATAGCCAACAACTGAACGCCGATAAGGTTATACACATAGACGGTCTTGCCCTGCGCTCCTGAAATAACGAGCGAAGAACCAAACTGCCTTATAATAGGCTGCTGTGTTTCTATGTCGCTCAACTCTATGCGTGCACTTGCCTCAGAGAGGAATGCTGGCGCAAATGTCAATGCTCCAACAAGCATCAGTGATGTGAGTATATTCTTTACCATAGGCATTATTTTCGTTCTTATTTGATGCAAAGTTACTGAAAAAATATCTTTTATTGTGCAGAAAAGGTTGTTTTTGCCTTAAAGTTAAGAATTATTAACAAAGTTAATACGGCGAAACTCTGCACAGACGATTGCTGTGGCGATGCTTACGTTAAGACTTTCAGCTGTATCGCTGTCAGCAGGGTAGGGAGGTATCAGTAGGCGGTGGGTAACATGTCTTGCTATCTCTGGAGAGATGCCATTACCTTCGTTGCCCATAATGATAACACCGTTTGGCTTCAGCTGCTCGTGGTAGAGGTTCTTTCCGTCTAGGAAAGTGCCATACACGGGTGTGCCTTCAGGTAGGGATGTCAGGAAAGATGCGAGGTCGGTGTAATGGACGCTGACTCGTGCTATGCTACCCATCGTTGCCTGTACCACTTTTGGAGAGAATGCATCAACGGTCTGCTGGTTGCATATTATGTGCTTTATGCCAAACCAGTCTGCTGTCCTGATTATGGTGCCAAGGTTGCCTGGATCTTGTACTCCGTCAAGACAAAGAACCAAATCGTCTGAAGCTGTAGAGGGTGTAAGACTGTTGCTTGTGTCTGGTATTTTAAGTATTGCTATAACTTGCTGAGGATGAAGCAATAGGCTTGCCTTTCTTAATTCTTCATCTGAAACTGTTATAACCTCTGTGGTATGGGGTAGGGATATGGGTGACTTCCATTCCTCAGTATGCACTATGAGGAGTGGTTGGAATCCTGCTAAAAGAAGATCGCCAACAGTCTTGTGACCTTCGGCGATGAAGGCGTTTTCCTGTCGGCGATTTTTCTTTTGCTCAAGTGAGCGGATGAATTTTATCTTATTTTTACTCAGCAATTCTTAACTATGAACTGTGAACTATTTAATAACTCCCTGCTCCTTAAAGATGCCCTTGAGGATTTCTACTGAGCGGTCAACCTGCTCCTTGGTGTGGGTAGCCATGAGTGCATAACGCACCAGAGTGTCAGTAGGAGCACATGCTGGTGGCACTACAGGGTTGATAAACACACCACGCTCAAATGCTAATGCAGTGATGAGGAATGTCTTGTCAACGTCACGCACATAGAGAGGAATGATAGGTGACTCTGTGTCGCCAATCTCAAAGCCTTCCTCCTTGAAACGCTTGAGTGCATAGTTTGTAACATCCCAAAGCTTCTCGATGATTTCAGGCTCGGTCTTCAATATGTCGAGTGCCTTCTGCGCTGCAGCTGTTGCAGCAGGAGTGTTTGATGCAGAGAAGATATAGGTGCGGGCATTGTGGCGAAGGAAGTTGATAGTGTCCCAATCGCCTGCTATGAAGCCACCGATAGAAGCGAGTGACTTAGAGAATGTACCCATGATGAGGTCTACCTCGTCGGTAAGTCCGAAGTGGTCACACACGCCGCGTCCGTTTCTTCCGAATACGCCGATGCCGTGAGCCTCGTCCACCATTATAGAACAGTTGTACTTGTGCTTGAGTTCTACAATCTTTGGCAGGTTTGCAAGGTCGCCCTCCATAGAGAACACACCATCAACAACGATGAGCTTGATAGCCTCCTTAGGAAGTTTCATGAGTATGTTCTCAAGGTCTTCCATGTCGTTGTGCTTGTACTTCAGCTGCTTGGCGAAGCTCAGACGACGACCGTCAACGATGCTGGCATGGTCGCGATCGTCACAGATGATGTAGTCTTCGCGTCCGCAAACTATAGCAACGACACCAGCGTTAACTGAGAAACCTGTAGAGAAGCAGAGAGCCTCGTCTTTGCCTACAAATTCGGCAAGGTCTTTCTCGAGTTTAACGTGAATGTCGAGTGTGCCGTTAAGGAAACGGCTGCCTGCACATCCTGTGCCATACTGGTCTATGGCTGCCTTGGCTGCCTCGCAAATACGGTTGTCGCCCACCAATCCTGTATAGGCATTTGAGCCAAACATAAGCACCTTATGTCCGCCCATTTCTACTTCTGTGCCCTGTTTACTTGTAATTTCACGGAAGTAAGGGTAAACGCCTGCCTCCATGAATTTTTGTGGCAAACGATAACTTTTGAATTTTTCTGCTAACTGTCCCATTATATATTTAGTGTGAACATATTTTCAAATGCGATGTGCAAAGTAATTTGCATAATCGGGTGCAAAATTACACAAAATATTTCAATTTGCGCATTTTTTATTAAATAAAATGAATATTTGTGCAAAAATATATTAACAAGAGTGATTTCTTTACAGAAAAAAGTGTAACTTTGTATGTACATTGTTTATTATGCATTGTTGTAAACACCTATTATGACGAAAAGGAGTATAGTATTTATAATCAATCCAATCTCAGGCACGGGAAGCAAAGATGTTATCCCCTCGCTTATTGAGCGTCATATAGACAGAGACATCTACGATGTGGAGCTGCGTTTTACCGAATATGCAGGTCATGCCCAGAAGATAGCCACCCAATGCAAAGACGAAGGAAAAGACATCGTTGTGGCTGTTGGGGGCGACGGAACGGTGAACGAGGTGGCACGAAGTATCATAGACAGCAAGACCGCCTTGGGTATCGTACCATGCGGTTCGGGCAACGGATTGGCGCGACATCTTATGTTGCCCATGAGTGTGAAGGGTGCCCTCGATGTGATAAACGTGGGACTGATACACCAACTCGATTACGGGGTAATAGACAGTCACCCTTTCTTCTGCACATGCGGTATGGGCTTTGATGCCTTCATATCCAAGAAATTCGCCGATGCAGGCAAGCGTGGCATGCTGACCTATCTGGAGAATGTGTTACGTGAGGGTTTGAGCTACGAGCCTGATACTTACGAGATTACTCTTGACGGAAATGATGCACAGCGCTATAAGGCTTTTCTGGTCAGCGTGGCTAATGCCTCCCAGTATGGCAACGATGCCTACATAGCACCTCAGGCAAGTATGTCCGACGGTCTGCTCGATGTGGTTATCATGGAACCCTTCGATATCATCGAGGCTCCTCAGGTAGGCATAGAGCTTATGAATAAGACCATCGACAAGAGTTCCAAGATAAAGTGCTTCAAGGCTAAGGATATAATGATACGCAGAAGCAAGCCAGGAGTGATACACTTTGACGGCGACCCCGTTGAGGCTGGCACCGACCTTCATGTTACGCTTCACACCAAGGGCATACAGATAGTCGTAAACCCCCTTGCCGATAAGAAGCGACGCAAGCCCAACATGGTGCAGACGGCATTCAGCGAACTGTTCAACGACTTCAATACCGTACGCGAAGAGGTGGTGACAAACCCTGTAAAGCGCGTGATGGCTATCAATAACTACATACAGAACAAACTGTCATAACTTCAACTTCCAGAAAAAGAAAGCATAGATGCGAGACAAATACCTTACCGTAACAGGTGTTTCCGAAGGTTACTATATCGAGAAGCGAAGCAAGTTTTACGCATTCTTGCATCATGTGGAGTCGGCTGATGAGGTACAGGCACTGCATAGGGAGTATAAGAAGAAGTATTATGATGCCCGTCATGTGTGTTACGCCTATCGCATAGGGGCAGAAGGCGAAGCGTTTAGGGCTAACGACGACGGCGAGCCCAGCAGCACAGCAGGCAGACCCATACTTGGAGCCTTGCTCAGTGCAGACATAACCGATGCTGTGATTTTCGTCATAAGGTATTATGGTGGTGTCAACCTTGGTACTGGCGGTCTGATAGTGGCTTATCGCGAAGCAGCCACACTTGCCGTTGATGATGCACGTTCGCACTCGTCTCTGGAGGAGCGTTTCGTTGAGGAACAGATAACCTACACCTTCTCCTATCCGCAGATGAATGCTGTGATGAAGATAGTCAAGGATATGGAACCTCGCATCGTGGCACAGGATTTCCAGACCACCTGTTCCATCACGCTCTCCATTCGCCGTTCGCTGATGCCCCAGCTGAAGGCACGGCTTGAGGCGTTGGCATTTGCATAGACAGAATATAACTCTAACTACTAATATAATTAATTTCTAATCCGTTGAAAAAGTTTTATTTCATATTATCCGTTGCAGTGATAGCCTTATCACTCACCGTGTCATGCGGCAACGGCAGGGCTGACGTGCCCGAAGGCTCAGTAGAGGTAAGTGTTGGTGGCAACGACATCATGATGGTCCGTATTGAGCCAGGTAAGTTTGTTATGGGCGGAACATCCGAACAGACCGAGTGCGACTACTATTCTGAGAAGCCCGAGCACTCCGTTGTAATCACCAAGCCGTTCTACATCTCGCAGACTGAGGTCACTCAAGAACTGTGGGAATATGTAATGGGCACTAACCCCTCCATGTACAAGGCTCATGACGACACCGAAAAGGGGTTGCCAGTGATTAACGTTTCATGGTATGACTGCAAGGAGTTCATCAAGAAACTCAATGAGCTGACAGGCCGTAAGTTCCGTCTTCCTACTGAGGCTGAGTGGGAGTTTGCTGCTCGTGGTGCTGGCAAGGGCTATTCGCTTCCTTATGCTGGTTCCAAGTTTGTTGACCGTGTGGCTTGCATGGCTACCAACAGCGAGGGGCGTCCACACCCTGTTGCCCAGTACGGACCTAATGAGATTGGCATCTATGATATGAGTGGTAATGTGTGGGAGTGGGTCGAGGACAACTTCCAGCAGTATAAGCCAGGTGAACTCACCGACCCATTGGTGCATGTTAACGACACACTCTCTCACAGCGTGCGTGGAGGTTCGTTTACAGACCGTCAGAGCAAGTGCCGCACCTCTTCGCGCGACGGCAACTGGCCCGACTATAAGCAGACCAACCTCGGCTTCCGTCTTGCCATGGATGAATAAGGGTGGGGGATAAAAAAACGAAACGCTCCCATCTCACGATGTAAGCGTTCCAATCTCAATAGGTATTAGCATCTTTAAGGTAAAAAGATTGTATTCAGGATAACAGTTGCAAAGTTAGGGCATTTTTTCCTATTTTGCAAGTTTTTTCTTGATTTTTTTCAAGAAAATCGCAAATTTTCGGTTTTTTGAGCCCTATTTTGCGTTTTTTTCCTTCTTCAACACCTTTTTTACGAGGAAGAATGCTATTACGAGGAGCACCAGCACTATGATGCCCCACTTTATGTATTCGCTGTATATTTCTATCTTACCCATCAGTTCGTCTCTCGTCACGAACGTGTGCAGATACCATCCCAGTCCTGCCAGTATGCAGTTCCATGCTCCTGCACCCAGAGTGGTGTAGAGCAGAAAGCGCCAGAAGTTCATCCTTGCCAGTCCTGCTGGTATGGAGATAAGATGGCGTATGCCAGGTATCAGTCGTCCCGTCACCGTAGCTATCGCTCCGTTGTCGTCAAAATACTTCTCTGCCTCTTCCACCTTCTTTTGGTTCAGCAGACACATCTTACCCAGTTTGCTGTTGGCAAACCTGTATATCAGCGGTCTGCCCAGATAGTAGCCAGCCAGATAGTTTATCGTGGCACCACAGTCGGCTCCTATCGTTGCGAACAGTATCACCAGCCATATATCTATAGTTCCGTCAGCAGCGTTGAAAGCCGCTGGTGTCACCACGAACTCCGATGGCACAGGTATCACTGTGCTCTCCAGCAGCATCAGGAAGTATATTGTCCCGTAATTCAGATTATCTAAAAAACTCTGTAAAAGGCTCGTTAGCATAACTATCAATTATCAATTTTAGCTTCGCTGACCCTCTTGATAGCTCCCCATAGTCTGAGCCTCTTCGCAGAAGCAACATCGGCTCGACTATTTAAGGTCGGTCTCGGCGAGCGTTCAATTATCAATTATCAATTGTCAATTATCAATTATCAATTATCAACTACTTCCAATTATCCTTCAGCCCTACGGTCTTGTTGAATACAAGGTGGTCGGGGGTAGAATCGTAGTCGGGAGTGTAGTAGCCCACACGCTGGAACTGCAGGTAGTCCAGCGGCTTAAACTGAGCGCAGTATTTCTCCACGTAAGCCTTCTTTATCTCAAGGCTCTCAGGGTTGATGAACTTACGCATATCGTCAATGTCTATGCGTTCCTTGCCCTGCTCCTTGGAGTAGGCTGACACCTCGTCCCTTGGGTTCTCCACCATCCACAGGCGGTCGTAGTTTCTCACCTCAGCCTCCAAGCAGTGCTTGCAGCTCACCCAGTGAATGGTCTTGCCCTTGATCTTCATGTTGCAGTTAGCCTCGCCAGTCTTTGTCTCTGGTATCAGCTCGGCATATATCTCCACTATGTTGCCGTTCTCGTCCTTCTTGCAGCAGTCCGTCTCGGGACACCTTATTATATATGAGTTCTTCAGTCTCACCTCCTTGCCAGGACCTAAGCGGAAGAATTTCTTCGGAGCATCCTCCATAAAGTCATCGCGCTCTATCCACAACTCACGTGAGAACTCTATCTCGTGTGTTCCGTCAGCCTCGTTCTCTGGGTTGTTGATGGCGGTATATACCTCCGTCTTGTCCTCAGGGAAATTCGTTATCACCAGTTTCACGGGGTTCACCGCCGCGCTCACTCTCTGCGCCCTTTTGTTCAGGTCGTCCCTTATGGCACTCTCAAAGAGCGACATCTGGTTCAGCGCGTCAAACTTCGTGTAGCCTATCTTGTTGATAAACGCCTTGATGCCCTCAGGGCTGTAACCTCTTCTGCGGAAGGCTGAGATGGTAGGCATACGTGGGTCGTCCCATCCGTTCACCACACCCTCGTTCACCAGCATCAGCAGGTTACGCTTCGACAGCAGAATGTGTGTCAGGTTCAGTTTGTTAAACTCCGTCTGTCTCGGACGGTTATCGTCTAAAGGTTTGTCGTCGCCAGCACACTCCTTAGCCCAGTCCACAAACAGGTCGTAGAGCGGACGGTGGCTCACAAACTCCAGCGTGCATAGAGAGTGGGTGACCCCCTCCCAATAGTCACACTGACCGTGAGTGAAGTCATACATAGGGTAGGCATTCCATTTGTTGCCTGTCCTCCAGTGTGGTATGTTCAGCACACGATATATGATAGGGTCGCGGAAGTGCATGTTGTCGCTCGCCATGTCTATCTTGGCACGCAACACCATTTTGCCAGGCTCCATCTTGCCGCTGTTCATCTCGTTAAAGAGAGCTAACGACTCCTCCACAGGACGGTTTCTGTAAGGCGACTCCTTACCTGGGGTCGTCGGAGTGCCCTTCTGCTGGGCTATCTCCTCTGCCGTCTGCTCGTCCACGTAAGCCTTGCCGCGCTTTATCAGCTCCACGGCAAAGTCCCACAGCTGCTGGAAATAGTCCGAAGCATACAGCACCTTGCCCCATTTGAAGCCCAGCCATTCTATGTCCTTCTCTATCGCCTTCACATATTCTATATCCTCCTTCTGGGGGTTAGTATCGTCAAGGCGCAGGTTACACACTCCGTTATATTTCTCCGCCACGCCAAAGTCCAGTGCTATCGCCTTAGCGTGACCTATATGCAGATAGCCGTTCGGTTCAGGTGGAAAACGTGTCTGCACCCTTCCACCGTTCTTACCCTCAGCCAAGTCCTGCTCTATCTTCTGTTCTATGAAGTTAAGCGACTTCTCCTGTCCCTCGTTTTTCTCTTCTATTTCAGTCATATTTCTTTCCTTATTTATATTTTGGGTACAAAGTTACTAAAAAACGAGCGCAGAACAAAATAAAATTATTTTTTTTTGTTTTTTCCTGTGTTCATGATTTAACAAAAACATTAAAAACCCCTGTCAAGGTCATAAGTCTTTCAGACTCTCGCAGACCTTCAAGTGATATGTTCTTTATGTGCAAGCACCTAAGCCCATATCCCTTGCAGTCCTGCACCCTCCTAACGTCAGGTTATACCCTTGTCAGGCAAAAACAATAAAAACCAGAACTCGCGTTGTGATCTTTGTTTTTCAGGCTTTGAAAAAGCCGGGGTTTTTTCTTTTTGAAAGTTGTGACATCCATAGAGGTGTCATGGTGTTGGTAAGAATATGATGTAAGCTCGCTTACAATCAGATTCTTGACTACAG
>Ga0310691_10003590_pt1 | contig 18405 bp, 15 predicted proteins | sample 176DNAGHGlowgp2_FD_203887 | JGI IMG/M metagenome (GOLD analysis project Ga0310691, IMG submission 203887) | Sheep rumen microbial communities from Palmerston North, Manawatu-Wanganui, New Zealand - 1766 DNA GHGlow gp2 (v2) (version 2) | ecosystem: Host-associated > Mammals > Digestive system >...
AAAAAGTTTGTACCTTTGCAGCCCGAAATATCCCTGTATTGGGCAGGGATGTGTTTAAGTAGAATTTACACAATAATAATATATATAATTCAAAAATTAAAAAATTAAAATTATGCCTACAATTTCACAATTGGTTCGCAAAGGCAGAAAGGTGATCGTTGACAAGTCGAAGTCACCTGCTTTGGACAACTGTCCTCAGCGTCGTGGTGTCTGCGTGCGTGTTTACACGACCACTCCTAAGAAGCCTAATTCGGCTATGCGTAAGGTAGCCCGTGTTCGTTTGACTAACCAGAAGGAAGTCAACAGTTACATCCCTGGAGAGGGACACAACTTGCAGGAGCACTCAATCGTGCTCGTTCGCGGTGGACGTGTTAAGGACCTCCCAGGTGTACGTTATCACATCGTTCGTGGTACTCTTGATACCGCAGGTGTTGCTAACCGCACACAGCGTCGTTCTAAGTACGGTGCTAAGCGTCCAAAGGCTAAGAAGTAAAAAGGGTTGGCGGGTTTTTGAGTTTTAGGTTTGCAAGTGCTCGGTGATGAGCAGGCTTGGAACAGAGATAAACTCAAAAAACTCGAACACTCGGCAATAGCCGCTTAAAAGCAAAGAACTCAGAAACTTGCAAACTCGGAAACTTTAAAAAGAAAAAACCGTTTTGCTGGTGTATTCTTAAAAGGTTGAGTAAATGCCCGAGAGTGTGGCGTTGAAGACAATGGAAAAGAACAGCCCCAAGCAGAATCAAAACATTTAAAATTAAAAATGAGAAAAGCAAAACCAAAGAAGCGTGTGATCATTCCAGATCCCGTGTTCAATGACCAGAAGGTCTCAAAGTTCGTTAATCACCTGATGTTTGACGGTAAGAAGTCAAAGTCTTATGAAATCTTCTACAACTCACTTGAGATTGTGAAGAATAAGATGAAGGATGCCGAGAAGTCTCCACTGGAGATATGGAAGCAGGCTCTCGACAATATTACTCCTCAGGTGGAGGTAAAGAGCCGTCGTATCGGTGGTGCTACTTTCCAGGTTCCTACTGAAATCCGTGCTGACCGCAAAGAGAGCATTTCTATGAAGAATATGATTGCTTTCGCTCGTAAGCGTAGCGGTAAGTCAATGGCTGACAAACTCTCTGCTGAGATTATGGACGCTTTCAATAACCAGGGTGGTGCCTTCAAGCGTAAGGAGGATATGCACCGCATGGCTGAGGCTAACCGTGCATTCGCACACTTCCGTTTCTAATCTAATTCATAATTCACATTTTACAATTCACAATTAGATTATGGCTAAGCACGATTTACATTTGACCCGTAACATCGGTATCATGGCTCACATCGATGCCGGTAAGACAACCACATCAGAGCGTATCCTCTTCTATACAGGTAAGACCCACAAGATTGGTGAGGTACACGAAGGTGGTGCCACTATGGACTGGATGGAACAGGAGCAGGAGCGTGGTATTACCATCACTTCTGCAGCTACCACATGTTTCTGGAACTACAACAACCAGCAGTATAAGATTAACCTTATCGACACTCCGGGACACGTTGACTTTACCGCTGAGGTAGAGCGTTCACTGCGTGTGCTCGACGGTGCAGTAGCAACATACTGTGCTGTAGGTGGTGTAGAGCCACAGTCTGAGACCGTTTGGCGTCAGGCTGATAAGTATAACGTTCCTCGTATCGGCTACGTTAACAAGATGGACCGTTCAGGTGCTAACTTCTTCGACGTAGTACAGCAGATGAAGGACGTTCTGGGTGCTAACCCAATTCCTCTCTGTGTGCCAATAGGTGCTGAGGAGACTTTCAAGGGTCTCGTTGACCTCATCAAGATGAAGGCTATCATCTGGCACGATGAGACAATGGGTGCTGAGTATGACGTTGAGGAGATTCCTGCTGACCTTGTTGACGAGTGCAACGAGTGGCGCGACAAGCTCCTTGAGTCTGCAGCAAACTTCGACGACTCTCTCATGGAGAAGTACTTCGAGGACCCATCTACAATCACAGAGGAAGAAATCATTGCTGCAATCCGTAAGGGAACCATATCACTCCAGTGTGTGCCTATGCTCTGCGGTTCTTCATTCAAGAACAAGGGCGTACAGACCATGCTCGACTATGTATGTGCTCTGCTCCCTTCACCAATGGATACAGAGAATATCGTAGGTACTAACCCTAACACTGACGAGGAGGAAGATCGTAAGCCATCTGAGGACGAGCCAACAGCTGCGCTCGCATTCAAGATTGCTACCGACCCATACGTTGGTCGTCTCGTATTCTTCCGTGTTTACTCAGGTAAGATTGAGGCTGGTTCATACGTTTACAACCCACGTTCTGGTAAGAAGGAGCGCGTAAGCCGTCTGTTCCAGATGCACTCTAACAAGCAGAACCCTGTTGACGTAATCTCTGCAGGTGATATAGGCTCAGGCGTAGGTTTCAAGGATATCCGTACAGGTGATACCCTCTGTGACGAGGCTCACCCAATCGTACTCGAGTCTATGACCTTCCCTGATACCGTTATCTCTATCGCTGTTGAACCAAAGTCACAGGCTGATATTGCTAAGCTCGACAATGGTCTTGCTAAGCTTGCTGAGGAGGACCCAACATTCACCGTTCGTACCGACGAGCAGTCTGGTCAGACCGTTATCTCAGGTATGGGTGAGCTCCACCTCGACATCATCATCGACCGTCTGAAGCGTGAGTTCAAGGTAGAGTGTAACCAGGGTAAGCCACAGGTTAACTACAAAGAGGCTATTACCAAGGAGGTTAACCTCCGCGAGGTATATAAGAAGCAGTCTGGTGGTCGCGGTAAGTTCGCTGACATCATCGTTAACATCGGTCCTAAGGATGAAGACTACAAGGAGGGCGACCTTCAGTTCATCAACGAGGTTAAGGGTGGTAACGTGCCTAAGGAGTTCATTCCTGCAGTTCAGAAGGGCTTCCAGGATTGTCTCTCAGCAGGTGTGCTCGGCGGCTATCCTGTAACAGGTCTCAAGGTTACCCTCATCGATGGTAGCTTCCACCCAGTTGACTCTGACCAGCTTTCATTCGAACTTGCTGCTCGCAACGCATTCAAGAATGCTTGTCCTAAGGCAGGTCCAGTGCTCATGGAGCCTATCATGAAGGTAGAGGTTGTAACTCCTGAGGAGTCTATGGGTGACGTTATCGGCGACCTTAACAAGCGTCGTGGCATGGTTCAGGGTATGGACGATGCACGTTCAGGCGCTAAGATCGTTAAGGCTATGGTGCCACTGGCTGAGATGTTCGGTTACGTAACAGCTCTCCGTACCATCACCTCTGGTCGTGCTACTTCTTCTATGGAGTATGACCACCACGATCCAGTATCAAGCTCTATCGCTAAGGCTATCCTCGAGGAGTCTGGCGGTCGTGCTGACCTCGTGTAAGGTGACAAGGTACAAAGTACAAAGCATAAAGATTTAGGGTGAGGGTTCGTGAGCAAATGACTCTTTACGAACCACCCCTAATTATCAATTTTCAATTATCAATTTTCAATTAAACAACATGAGTCAGAAAATTCGTATTAAGCTCAAGTCTTACGACCACACTCTCGTTGACAAGTCAGCAGAGAAGATCGTTAAGGCTGTTAAGTCAACAGGCGCTATCGTTAGTGGTCCTATTCCACTTCCTACTCACAAGCGCATCTTCACTGTAAACCGCTCTACCTTCGTAAACAAGAAGAGCCGTGAGCAGTTCCAGCTTTCAGACTTCAAGCGTCTGATTGACATCTACAGTTCAACAACCAAGACTATCGACGCTCTTATGAAGCTCGATCTTCCTTCAGGTGTAGAAGTTGAAATCAAGGTGTAGTCTGTACGCAGATAATGATAAAAAAGGTTGTGACCTCCACTGGTTGCAACCTTTTTTTTTGTTTTCATCAATGCCACCGCCACTAAAAGCATTACTTCTATCTCTAAAAGCATTACTTTTAGCGCTAAAAGCATTACTTCTGCATGCAGAAGTAATGCCTCTGCATGCAGAAGGGCTGCTTTTGCAAAATGAGGGGAAAATTCCTGTCACCGTTGGTAAAAACGTCAGTTTTTACCTGTTTTTTTATAAAAACAAAAAATAACCTCATAAGGTCACTAAATGGGCGCTCAGCCCAGTGTTTATGCGCCTTCCCGATAGTGACCTCTTTTCGAGAGAGGTCACTTAAAGGTCACTTGAACCTCACTAAAGCCCCATAGACAGGTTTATATTATATAGATTTTCAAACAGATTTTCTTTTAGATTTTCCTATGATTTCTGAGCCGACAGGCGAAATAATGAATAATCGTCCCCTTTATTTTCTTTCCGATTTTTCATAGATTTTCAGAGAAGATTTTCCTAAAATCCTGTCTAACATCTTTTTTCAAAATCGTGTCCACAAATATTCAGAAGGCTCTTTTTCATTTCGGCTTCGCCTCAAAAATCCCTTAAAAATCTCGTCCAAAATCTTTTTCAAAATATTCCTAATTCCTAATTCCTAATTTCTAATTAATAATTAAGGTGACCTCTCAAGTGACCTCTAAGTGACCTGTCGCCAAACATAGGTCACTATCCTCAGCCCAGTATTCATGCGCCTTCCGAGCGATTTAGTGACCTTAGGAGGTTAAAAATAAAAATCCTTTTTTTTGTCCCTTGTTGTCGTTTATTTTACAAAAACCGAGAACAACCCTTTTTTATACGTGTCAGGCTATTCGCCTATACGAGGCATGGCATGATGCTTTTGCTTGTAAGCAAGCTTCCTGCAAAGCTATCTACCATTCCTCTGTGCCATTGGCACCTACACGAATAAAAAAGAAAAACCCTGCCCTTAGGGGCAGAAAAAACAGGACTCGCATGCGAGTACATTAACGGGAACGATAACGGGAACGGGAACTACTTTATCATTCATACACCTTATTCATGTATAGTTGGAGAAAAATTGTCTGATATCATATAGAGAAATGAAATATACCCTTTATTCCCATGCACAATCACCGATTAACAAAAACCAAACCAGTGGTTTGGAAATTCACTTCAGCAAAAGTTGCGTGAATGGATTGCAGAATTTAAGGATAAAGATGACGAGGTATGAGCCATCCCAGGTCTTTATTTTTTTTGTTGTCCCTTGTTGTCTAGGTTGTCGTTAATTAAAAGTTCCCGTTCCCGTTAACGTTCCCGTTAATGTACTCGCGTTGCGAGTCCTGTTTCTCTGTTTTTGTTTAAAAAACTGCAAAATATTTTGCTATTACCTTATTTATTCGTACTTTTGCAAACAGAAACGATAGAATAACTATTATGAATACGACAACCCTTCAAATTACAGTGCCTACTGCAGATATTACGATGCTTAAGAAATTAACCGCTGGCATGGGCTGGGTAGTAACAACCATGACAAAGCGAAAAAAAACTGGCATACAAAAAGGACTTGATGACATAAAGAAAGGCAATGTGTATCATGCAGAAAACTCCAAAGACTTAATCAATCAGATTTATTTTAAATAGCAAGTAGTAATCACTTCTTGCTATTTTTTATCCGTGTCCATCTGAGCCATCCCTGGTCTTTCTTTTATGTTGTCCCTTGTAGTCGTTTATTTTACAAAAACCGAGAACAACCCTTTTTTATACGTGTCAGGCTATTCGCCTATACGAGGTATGGCATGATGCTTTTGCTTGTAAGCAAGCTTCCAGCCAAATCCATCTACCATTCCTCTGTGCCTTTGGCACCTACACGAATAAAAAAGAAAAACCCTGCCCTTGGGGCAGAAAAAACAGGACTCGCATGCGAGTACATTAACGGGAACGATAACGGGAACGGGAACTACTTTATCATTCATACATCTTATTCATATATAGTTGGAGAAAAATTGTCTGATATCATAAAGAGAAATGAAATAAAAGTGTTACCTTTGCAGAAGATATGAATGATATAGAGAAGAACAATCAAATTGTTGAAGTCAGAGCCGAACAACTGGCTGAGCACATTGAGGCATTAGTCGTTGAAGCACGAAAGAAAATAGCGTCAACAGCCAATGTAGCCATTGTGTATACCTATTTCGAAGTAGGTCGATATATTATAGAGGATGAACAAGGTGGTAAGCAGCGCGCTGAATATGGTAAAGGAGTATTGAAAAGTGTTTCCGATCGACTTACTGAACGATTAGGCAAAGGTTGGTCGGAAGAGAATCTGCGCCTGATGAGGAAGTTTTATACCCTTTATTCCCATGCACAATCACCGATTAACAAAAACCAAACCAGTGGTTTGGAAATTCAATCCCCCAAAATCCAAACCAGTGGTTCGGAAATAAAGAACGAGAATAGTAACCAACGGTTACGAAATCATCAGTTCGTTCTTCCCTGGACTCATTATCTAATACTCACGCATGTCTCAGATCCCGACGCCCGTCGTTTCTATGAGATAGAAGCATTCAAACAGCAATGGAGCAAACGCCAACTGCAACGGCAAATAGGCAGTGGTCTCTATGAACGTCTGGCGCTTAGTCGTGATAAAGACGAAGTTATGCGTTTGGCAATGAAGGGACAGGTGGTAGAGAAGCCATCTGACATCCTCAAAGACCCAGTGGTTCTGGAATTCATTGGTTTGAAATCTGATGCATCCTATAGCGAGAGTGACCTTGAAAGTGCCATTATCAGTCGCCTACAAGATTTTCTTCTCGAAATGGGCAAGGGGTTCCTATTTGAAGCAAGACAGAAGCGGTTCACTTTTGAGGAAAGGCATTTCTATGTAGACCTTGTGCTATACAACCGACTACTTCAATGCTATGTTCTCGTTGACTTAAAGATGGATGACCTCACCCATCAGGATCTTGGACAGATGCAGATGTACGTCAACTACTATGATCGCTTCGTTAAAGAGGATTTTGAGAAACCAACTATCGGCATTCTCCTCTGCGAGCGCAAGAATGATGCCCTTGTAGAACTCACGTTGCCAAAGGATGCCAACATCTATGCTCAGCAATATGCACTTTGCCTGCCCGACAAAGCCCTGCTTCAGCAGAAACTGCGTGAATGGATTGCAGAATTTAAGGATAAAGAGGACGAGGTATGAGCCATCCCTGGTCTTTCTTTTATGTTGTCCCTTGTAGTCGTTTATTTTACAAAAACCGAGAACAACCCTTTTTTATACGTGTCAGGCTATTCGCCTATACGAGGTATGGCATGATGCTTTTGCTTGTAAGCAAGCTTCCAGCCAAATCCATCTACCATTCCTCTGTGCCTTTGGCACCTACACGAATAAAAAAGAAAAACCCTGCCCTTGGGGCAGAAAAAACAGGACTCGCATGCGAGTACATTAACGGGAACGATAACGGGAACGGGAACTACTTTGTCCCTTGTACCTTGTCACTTTGTACTTAGAATGGTTTTTCCGCTCGTAGAGCGGGGTTTTTCTTTTTGTAGGATTACAGCCCTGTAAGGGTGTTTGGATTTTGGAGAGGCCTATCTGGAAGTGTACTTACAGGTAGGGCTATGCATAATAACAACAATACTCCCAGGAGTATCAATCCTACAAAAAGGGTTATTCTGTGTTTTTGTTAAACTATCCGTGGTTATCTATCAAGTATTGTAAAGCATGAAATTTTATGTAATTTTGGAGTGTAATTCCGAATTTGCATAAAAATGGAAAGAAATATATACCTCAATAGCACGCACTCTTCAAGTGCGTATTTTTTTGTTGTCCCTTGTTGTCAAGGTTGTCGTTAATTAAAAGTTCCCGTTAACGTTCCCGTTAATGTACTCGCGTTGCGAGTCCTGTTTCTCTGTTTTTGTTAAAAAAAACTGCAAAATATTTTGCTATTACCCTAATTATTAGTACCTTTGCAGCGCAAAGGTGTGTGCACCTCTGCTTTCATGAGGCTCACCCCTATGGGGTGACATCATGAAGCGGAACGCAGTCAGCCCGCAGGGTTGGGTGGGTTCAACACAAATACGGGAATAGAGCCACGTCACGTGTGGCGAGGCTCATAAAGGCGTTTTCTAACGTTACTGTCTGTACAGTCAAACTTCGCAAATTTGCACAAGTCACAGCGGTAATGCAACGGAGAGCGTCTGCGTTAATGTGTTTATATACATGGACTAGACCTTACAACATCTTTTTTGTGGTAGGAGTCTGCGCCATGATGTATATAACTCATGGCGTGGGCTGGCTTGCGTTGCTTATCCTTGACTTGGGGGCAATGCGAAGGCCTGACTGTAGGGATAAGCGCGGAGGAAATACTCCCACGCTTTTTTTATTTCCAATAACTACATACTAATCACATCGCTGAACAGGGAGTTTCAAGACCATGATGCGCCAGCCTCTTTGCGAAAGCTTCGAAGAAGCTCTTGGCTCTTTGCGTAGAGGTGACGACTGCCCTCAGGCAGCCTGCATTCTTTGACAAACTAAACGAGAATTGGATAAGCAAATATGCTCGCTATAGCGGGATATAATCCAACATTTCCAGTATTTGTGCTCTCCCTACCCGCGAGAGTAGGGAGAGTTTAGAAAACTCCCAGTCTCGTCCCTCAAGGGATGGACTACCAGATAATCGAATGACTAACTAAAGACTAACAATGCCAGAACAGAAAGCAGACATAATGAATAATAAAGGCTTGACAATAGAAATTGGCAGAGAAAACCAATATGTTGTTGAAGATATTACGAAAGAGAAGATAGATTCATCATTCTTCGCTTCGCAGTATCGTGAGTCACTGGCTGCTGTTGAGAGTTATTTAAAACATTTGCCTGAGACAAACGGTAATAGCATCAAAAGTGATTTTGGCGAAGATTATCCCAATAATATCATTGCCTTTGTAGGAGATAGAGGTTCAGGCAAGACCTCTTGCATGGAGTCTGTGGCTAAGTTCTTATCTAATCCCAAAAAGGATATAATCGATTATAAGACTATCACATCAACAAAGTTCTATGCCCTCGACCTCATTGACCCAGCTTTCTTTGACGATGAGCATAATATTGTTTCTCTTGTAGTCGCCACTTTGTACAGACGTTTTACAGAAAACGACAAAGACTTACATAATCCTAACCACGATGATAATATCAAATTGTATCACCAGTTTGCAAAGGTACAGAACGAGTTGGAGTGGATATTAGACAAGTCTCCAAAAGATGTAGATGAGTTAGATAAACTTACAAACCTCTCCAATACCGTAAGTCTTAAGCATGATATGCTGAAGTTGGTAAATCTGTTTTTAAAGTACATGGGAAAGGAGGACGGCATCCTGCTTCTGCATATTGATGATATAGACCTCAATACTCAATGTGCCGACAAGATGATGGAGTCTATCCGTAAGTATCTCATCTTGCCTAATATTCTTATTCTCATGTCTGCTAAGGTTGAGCAGTTGGAAAACGTCAAGCAGTTGGCATATGTAAAGGAATATAAGTCATTGTTAGACAAAGAAGGCAGTACAGGTTTCACCTATGCACATATCAATGAGATGGTTGATAAATTTATCACTAAGTTCTTGCCACAGGTGCATAGGGTACACATGCCTATTTTGGGATATCGTTTAAGTAGTCCTCTGTCTATTGAGGAGAATGGGCATATAGAGACATTTAAAAGATGGAAGGATTCTATAACTAACTTGATATATAAAAAGGCAGGTATTCTATTTTATAACGATCCTATTGATGTGACTAAAATAAGTAGAATAGTACCAACCAATCTCAGGGAATTATGCCAGATAGTGACTTTGCTATATAGTTTAAAAGACAACAATGATTTTACGAATTCGGATAAGTTAATTCACTATTACGGCAGTATATGGGCTAAAAATCATTTGACTGCAGATATGTTTTCTGCAATTCAGGAAATAACAGATTTTAGACATTATTCGGAATTCAATAAAAATATTATACGACAGCTCTGTAAGGTATATAGTCGTACTATACAGGGTTGGGAAAAAGAAGATACAGATTCGCGTATTGCTGAAGCACTACTGATTGTAGATAAATATAATCAGCCAGACAAAATAACTTTAGGAGATGTCTTCGGAGTTATATCTTTGCTCGAAGAGGTTCATACGGAGTCAAGTGATAGAGATTTCTTTTTCTTCATCAAGGCTTCTTACACCTTCTTGTTTTCAAGATTGTATAAACAGAAATTCAAATTGGGTAATAATGAATACTTATTTATAGAGAATAAAGGATGTATCAAATCCAGTTTGAAATATGCCTACATGCCATTTATAGGAGGTAACTTCATAAACTCTAACATAGTAGAGACAGTAGCACCAGATAAAGATGGTAACAAGCGTAGTTTTAGGGAAATTTACATGAAAAATGTAAGCAGTAGCATTACTGAACTCAGGAATGAATATGGTCAATTCGGCGAAAATGACAGGAATAATCAGAACGCTGACTATAACAAATTTCTCAACAAACTTCATATACTTGAGATAATAGTTCTCTGTCTCGGCAGAAATGTAGAACCAAGATATGACAGAAACTTCCGTAAGGTGGGTGATTCTAAGTATTTTGACAATATAGAGAATAGGAAAAGGGTGTATTTCGATGTAAATGCATATATGTATAATGTGTTAGACATTGAAAATGCGTATAATAGGGTAGGAAATGACTTACAGCACTTTGTAAAGGATATTCCAGACTCCATGTACAACATACTGCAATATACACTTCGCCAAGCAGAAGAAGATGGAAAGTTAAGAATAGCAATTGATGCAGAGACCATAATCAACCTAACCAAAGAACTTAGTCATTATAGAAATCGAAAGGGTGGATTCATCAATAACATTATGAGTTTCTTTGGAAGAATGAGCTCTGAAGAGTCTTTATATAATGGAAAAAGTGACATCGATTTTTGCGTCATTGGTAGCAAGGAAATATACGAGGCATTAGAATCCGTCTCTGAGGATGTTTACTACGAGGACTACGTAAATAAGATTCTCGAGATAAGTAAAGATGATGCACCGAAGATTATAATAAAAGGCTTAACTATAAAAGAAAACCAACAGGGTAAATTTCAAAGTAGTGAAATAAAAAGGGAAATAAGAAAGAAGTATCCCTATTATAAGGGTGATGAAGGACAGAAAACACTTAAAGCTTTATTCCCTGATGGGTACAGTTTCTCAAAAGATGAAATAAAGAAGAAAGTAGATAAATATAACAAAAAAATAAAGGAAGAAGAATAAGCACTCATGGACAACCTGCTTCAGACCATAAAAGCCCTGTATTTGCAGATCTCTGACAGAGACCTGCTGAGGCTCGTTATGTGTCAACGTGATAGCAGAAATGTCTTCATGCCTATAGATGGAGTGCTTATCAGGATGCTCCAAAACAACCTCCCGTCATACACCATTGACCAGATAGAGAATGTAAAGGCATTCTTGCGTGGTTCGTGGATGAAAGGGAGCGATGATTCATTGGAGAGTTTGATGTATTCTCCAAAGCAGACACCGCTGAATGTGCTATTGAGTTTCGCATCCAAAGCTTTACACGTAAATCAGGGAAAGCCTATATGTCAGTATGATGGTTTGATGCGTTGGCACACCATAACCTCTGTCATCAGTGAAGACACCGTTACAACAGCCTTCCTTGCTTCGTATGACCTGAAGAAGAATATTGACAGGGTTAACTTTGCTTGGGAGCCTGTTATTTCACATGATAACAAGGATGTTAATAGCATAACTTCTCGTGAGGTGACAGAATTGCATAACCATCTGTTCGGCTCTTCCTTGTCAGTCGAACTGAACTGGTTGTCAGTTATGAATAATAATGTGAACAACCCTCAGAAATATAAGTATTTCTCTACGAACCTGCGTCAGCAGTCATTGGCTTCTGATTATTCTGGGGAAACGGATTTATATACTCGCATTGTTAAGGCTGCGGCTATAAGATTGTATCTATTTTGCAAAACAAACAAAATCGTCGATTCCATCGATACTGAAATAACAGATTACATCCAGCTTAGCAATATAGACCAGTCTCGTGTCAAGGCACAAAGACTTTACCAAAAGCTGTTTGGCATAAAGAAAAAATATGGCAAGCTGTTCACATATAGCAATGAAAAGCATTGTGTTGCAGATTACGCTGTACCTCAGGGTGTAGCGGATACAGACTATGCCATACTAACAGGTGAGCGCAAGCTGCTCTACGACGCATTCAGGATGGTATTAGCAGATAAGACAGACTCTTTTACCATGTGGATGCTGTACACATATCTGGTGCTAAAAAACAAGTTCCGCAACGAGTTGATACAAACTAACGACTACACAGGCTTTGCCAACTTCCAACTCTATCAAAACAGGAAGGTTGCCTTCATTAAAGATAATTCTGTGTATGAGCATCTTCTTGTGCAACTTGCCATAAGAGCCTTTACAGCAGGTGATAAGAATAGTAATCATTATTTAGAGACTCGCATAACTCCTAAGAGCACCCCTCTTCAGAACTATAAGACCCTTGTGAAGTTAGTAAAGAATTCTGGAAATGAGGGTGGCACAAACTATGATTTCGTGCTCCATTTTATAAAGGGTAGGGACAAGACTAAAGGAAAGAGCCTTGCTTTGAAATGCAGACATCATGACCTGCGCGAAAAAGTAAAAATGCAGGCAATATCCATAGCCCACCTATGGAAAGTTAAAGACCAGACAATACGCTCTTCAGAGGATGGCAACAGATACCTCAATCATATAGCTGGCATAGATGCTGCAAGCTCTGAGATTAACTGCCGACCAGAGGTGTTCGCTCAAGCCTATCGCTATCTTCGCACAGCTACAGCCGATGTTCCTTCCGCCAAACCCTTTGGTTTCACATACCATGTAGGAGAAGACTATCTGGATGTAGTTGACGGATTAAGGGCTGTTGATGAAGCCATAAGATTCCTGAAACTGAAGGATGGCGACAGAATAGGACACGGCTTAGTATTGGGTGTTGATGTGGAGCACTATTACTCAAGGCGATTCATGACTGTTACCACCACAGCGCAGGTGTGGCTCGACAATGTGGTATGGCTTTACATCATGTGTAGCAAGTATAACATCGGAAGTTGCCTACGCAAACTAAAAGAATGGTATGACAAATATTACCTCCTAATCTACTCTAATGATAAGGAAAAGGCAGATATAGACACTTACTACCGCTCTATGCTCTTGCGAGGTGATGACCCTGCGCTTTACTCACCATACAACGCTTTGCAACATAATGTGAAGCGTCCTGATAATTGGGGGATGAGCGCCCTGTGCCAGGATGATGATGTAAAAGTATCTCGTAATGATAAGGATGCTTGCACTCTGTATTATCGTTACCACTTCGACGAACAGGTGAAAACGAAGGGTGCAGAGAGCATAGAGGTGAAGATAACATCCGATTTCATCGATGGTGTCAAGGCTATACAAGAGGTTATGCTTGACCGTATTGCCCAGCATCATATAGCCATAGAGTGCAACCCAACGTCAAACTACAGAATAGGCGATTTTGACAGATACATAGAGCACCCTATCTTCAAGTTCTTCAATAAAGACATTAAGGTGCCTCATAAAGATAGATGTCTGAAAGTGTCCATCAATACTGATGACAAGGGAGTGTTCTCCACTTCTCTCGAAAGGGAATATGCTCTGCTTGCTTGGGCACTGGAAAAGGAAGGATATAAAAACCCTCAGTTCAAGAATTCTCAATATGACATCGCCTTATGGCTTGACAGAATAAGACAGATGGGCATAGAACAGAAATTCGCATAATATAATAATAAGGTATAATCATTAAATATTAACTAATAAAAAATCAGAAAAAACTACAAACAACTAATTTTTAAACAATTATGAAAAAACTATTATCTATTTTGATGCTCTTAGTGGCGATAGTCATGGGAGCAAAGGCAACGGAAACAACATTACCGACAAGTGGCTCTTTTAGCAATGGAGCAAAGAAGTATGAGCTTACTAATGCTTCTACTGTTGTTGCAAATAATAAAATTTGGTGGGCGGCTCGTGGTACTATAAGTGTGAGTAATGATTATGGTATGCGCCCTTATCAGCACGCTTTTGCCTTAGAAGTTACTGGTGCTGCAACGTTAACGTTTAATGTAAAAAGTAATTCAACGACTGCCAGAACTATACAAGGTCAGGTATATACAGCTATTGAACCATTCTTTAATGTATGGAAAAATACAACAGTTGGTTCAAGTTTGGAGGATTATGTTATAACTGTAAATAATAAGGCTGAGACAGATAGAACAGCTGAAGAGTCGGCAATACATGCAAACACTGTGCTTGCAGGAATAACATCACAAAAAGACGCTAATAAAAAGACACTGTTATGTGAAAGTGCACAAGAAAGCATCGCAACAGCGTATGGTAGTGCTATTAGTCATGCCTGTCCAACGACAAAGGGTGAAACAAGTTCTTTTGATATCTCTTTAGAAGCAGGAAAGTACGTAATATATCTTACGTCAACCGGAGGATCTGTCGGTTTGACTTCTATTGATATTAATACTGCAGCTCCTTCAGGCCCAGTTGATCCAACATTCACTCTCTCATCTGAAGAGGTTGAAGTTGGTAGTACTATCTCTGTAAATGGCCCTGCAGGTCTCGATTTTACGGCAACTCCAGTATCAGAAACTGAAGGCGCAGTTTCTGTTGACGGTGGTACAATCACTGGTGTAACAGCAGGTGCTGCACAGGTTCGTGTGACATCAGCAGCTACCTCTGAATATAATGCTTATGACCACACATTTGACATCACTGTAACTGCTCCTGTATGTGCAACACCTGTGATTTCGCCTGCTACATTCACTGCTGATAATCAGGAGGTGACAATCACATCTGAAACTGCTGGTGCTACAATCTACTACACTACTGACGGCACAGACCCAACGGAGAGCAGCAACGAGTATGATCCAGAAAGCAAGCCTACGGTAAGCAGCACCACAACCTTCAAGGCTATCGCTATTAAGGCAGGAGCTGATAACAGCGAGATAGCTACGCAAAAGGTTGCAAGAATGAAAAGTGCAGTTGTAGGCAATTGGAACTTCACGAACTGGAGTTCTGCAACACAGGCAGGAGTACGTGCTGATGGTACGAACTGGAGAGACTATGAGAGTTCAGGAGATGCAAAACCTTTGGATGACAAGGTATATTCTAATAAGGTAGCGAATGCAACTTTCGTATATAGCGAAACAACAATTCCTGAGACAAAAGGTCTTTCTTTTGCTACTACAGCATATACATTCGGTTTAGCATTTGATCAAGCTTCAACAACTCTTGGTACATACCATGGTTCTGAGTACCTGTGGTTGTATGGCAGCAACTCAACCATAACTATTCCTTCTTTGTCTGCAGGCTCAACTATAGAGATAGGCTTTGAGTCTCACAAAACGAGTGAAGAGCGCACATTGACTATTACGAATATAAATGAGTCAAATCCAAAGACTAAAACTTATGTAGAGCAGACATTTACTGTAACAGCTGATGGTAATGTAACAATCACTCCTTCAAAGGGTATGCATATCTATTACATTACAGTTACAAGCAATGTAGAGACTGAAGGCATCACAACTGATAACGGTGTAGCTACATACGTAACGAAGAACGCTCTTGACTTCACTGGTCTTGAGACAAAGGCATATGTTGTAAAGAGTGTTGATACCAAGAAAAATAAGGTGTTCACAGAGGAGGTAACAACAGTGCCTGCTGGTACTGCTCTCCTCGTAAAGGGTGCTACAGTTAACGTTCCTGTTATAGCAAGCGCTACTGCTCCTGCAACTAACCTGCTCCAGATTTCTACAGGTGATGGTGTACAGGGTGGTGACAACATCTTCGCTTACTCTAAGAGCGCTAAGCAGTTCAAGAAGGTTTCTTCTTCTATTAAGGTTCCAGCAGGCAAGTGCTATCTCCAGATTGATGGCATCTCTGGAAGTTCTCTTGACATTGACCTTGATGGCGAGGCTACAGCAATCAATAACGTTGGCGCTAACGAGAACGCTAACTCAGCAGCTCCAGTAAAGGTTATCAAGAACGGTAAGCTCTACATCGGCAACTACAATGTAGCTGGTCAGCAGGTAAAGTAAAGACTCACCCCCAACCCCAGACTCACCCCTAACCCCTCTCTTTGAGAGAGGGGGATTGAGAGGGGAGGAATTTCAATATTTTAATATTCAATATTCAATTTAATAAAGTCATGATAAAGAAAGAATATATCCAGCCAAAGGTTAAGGAGATAAAGGTAAATCTCCCTGTTGTTCTCGCAGCTGGCTCACCATCAGAGAATCTTAACCAAGATGAAGAAATCATAGAAGATGATGATATTGCATGTGTTGATATGAAGCTCAACGACAGAAATGCGATTTCATAAGATGTATTAAATAACCAAGGGATGCAAGGGCTTGCTACCCTTGCATCTCACCACTTGCCCCCTGTGAAGGGTGCACCCAATAATTAATGAATAATAAATATTTTCATTTTGGTGTCGCGAGATACGTGTTAAATTAGTTTGTAAAAAAAGATTTGCCCCCACGCGCTGGGGGCTTTTTTTATGTAATCAAGACCACGGATAACGCGGATAGCACAGATAGTTTAACAAAAACCATAAAAACCCCATTGCTGAGATAGTAACTCTATCGAGTTCTTAACGCTATGAGCAATAATCCTGCTTGTAAGCAAGCTTTCAGACAGAATTATCACTGATATCGTTACCCTTTCAGGGCTTTCTATCTCATCATGGAAAAACCCCACTCTTTGAGTGGAAAAACCAATACTCGCACAGCTAGTACGAAGACTAAACACCCTGAAGGGCTACGGAAACTCTTAATTATTAAAGACAACCAAGACAACTGGGACAAAATTTTTACCCCTTTCCTTTCAAAATAATAGAGAAAAAATTTGGATAGTGTTAACAAATTAGTTAACTTTGCATCAGATAACTGAAAAAATGGATAAGATACGAAGCATAACACTCTTCAAAGATTACTTCACGGAGTTCTATTTGGCTCAGAAAGATCCAGTACAAGACAAGATCGATTATGTGCTGAATATTGTGACGACTCAACGTATAATACCCCAAAAGTTTTTCCGTTATATAGAGAGCTCTGATGGGATATACGAGATTCGTGTAGAATTCGAAAGTAATATCTATCGCATATTCTGTTGTATGGATGAAGGGGCTCTTGTAGTATTGTTTCATGGTTTTCAGAAGAAGACGCAGAAGACACCCCAGAAAGAGATAAAGAGGGCAGAATCAATAAAAAAGGAATATTTTAAGAGTAAGGAGGACAAGTAATATGGATAAGAAGAAAAAAGATGCTATTAGGGCTTGCACTACGTTTGATGAGTTGCTTGATGTGAAATATGGAAAGTTAGGCACTCCTGAGCGTGATAAGTTTGAGGCAGAGGCAGAGGCATTTTGCTTGGCAGAATGCCTAAAAGAACAGCGCCGTCTGGCAGGACTGACGCAAGAACAACTGGCAAATAAAATAGGAACGAAGAAAAGCTATATCTCTAAGATAGAAAACGGTCATGCAGATATTCAGCTCTCAACCTTGTACCGTATATTTACGGGCCTCGGTAGACGTATCTCGCTAACCATTCTATAAGTGTATAACCATTATCACAATAAAAAAGACTGCAGCCATGCGGTCTTTTTTTATTCAAAATCCATATTACGACTTTTTTCGTTACGATTTTTTTCGTAATCGGTGCAAAGATACGAACTTATTTTCTTATATCCAAATTTTTTTCTTCACTTTTTAACCATATGAAGGTTTGTCTGAGTCGTCGCCTGAAAATTATTTCTGCCTTTTCTTGATTTGTGATAAGAAATTGCAAAGTGAAAAAAATCCATGGGCCGTGAACCGTAAACTCTTAATTATTAAAGACAACTATGACAACATTATATATATATCTTGCAAAAGAGCTCCCCATTTTTGTAGTACTTCCAAAGTTTTTATGCTATTTATTTGCATAATTCAGGAAAAAAAAATATCTTTGCACTGCAAAAACGGTCGCATATTCGACTATTTTTGCAGTAGAATGATTTGGAATCATGATTGTCAAGAGAGAAGAATACATAGAATCACTGCTGGACAAGCGATGGAATGGGAAGGTGAAGATTATTACTGGCATCCGTCGCTGTGGCAAGTCATTCCTGCTGTCAACCCTGTATAAGGATTACCTCAAATCAGAGGGTGTGTCAGAGGACTGTTTCGTCGAAATAGCATTGGATAGGAAAGCCTACATAAAGTATAGGAATCCCAATGAACTATATGAATATGTTATTAGCAAGACTCAGGATGAAAGTAAGCGATATTATGTATTCATTGATGAGATACAGTTGTCTTACAAGGTTAAGAACGGGGATGTGGATGAACGCTTGGTGCCAGAGGAAGACAGGGACATGCTCTATACTACTTTCTATGACATACTGAATGACCTGATGGCACGAAGCAACCTGGATATCTATGTAAC
>Ga0310691_10003591_pt1 | contig 18403 bp, 13 predicted proteins | sample 176DNAGHGlowgp2_FD_203887 | JGI IMG/M metagenome (GOLD analysis project Ga0310691, IMG submission 203887) | Sheep rumen microbial communities from Palmerston North, Manawatu-Wanganui, New Zealand - 1766 DNA GHGlow gp2 (v2) (version 2) | ecosystem: Host-associated > Mammals > Digestive system >...
GCGCTCGGGTCGCTCCTCAGCGTTGCCCTGTCCTCCACGGCGGGAAAGCAGTTACATCCTAGCATATCTGGGGGTTCCTGTGCCCCCTAAATTTCAAAATTGTCCTTGACATGGGGTACACTTCATCCTATTCTACTTGGGATGTTTTTGCAGTAACACAAAACGCCACGGCTTTGGCCAATGGAGAAAGAGAAACGATAAACAGAGTATATTTTGCAAGGTATCCCAATAACATGGGAATCTTTTTGTTATTTACGCTGATTCTTAAATTCTCAAAGCTTTTGTTTCATTCGAGTTCTGTATACTTTCTCGTATTTGCCAATATATGCGCGATTGATGTGGCCATCTTTTTTTCTGTAAAGATTGCTGAAGAGATCTACTCAAAAAGAAGCGCATACTGCACGGGCTTACTTATGGCACTCTTTTCTCCATTTGCGCTTTATGTTCCGATTGTTTATTCGGATACTTTTGTCATGCCCTTTCTCACTGGAACCATTTATTTCGTGTATAGGTGGACGAAAGGGGGGTGGGGAGATTCCAAAAGTTATGTTTTCCTATGGAAGGGGCTTTTGATAGGCTTTTTCCTTTATATGGGGATCTGCATAAAGGGTAGTCTTACAGTTCTGGTGATTGCTGTGTTAATCTATCTTGCTCTCACGTTTTCGTTCAAAACGTTTTTCAAAACCGCGCTCAGTTTTTTGCTGGGGTTAGTCATTGCATCGGGAATTTGGTCAGCAAGTTTGGGAGTAATTGATTTGACATCGCAGGACGAGCTGGATTCGTATCGTTTTCCGCCAACTCATTGGATTATGATGGGAATGCACGGTGCCGGTAACTATTGTGCAGAAGATGTACAATATACACAATCTTTCAACACCTATGACGAGAAAAAAGAAGCAACGATCCAAAAGATTTCGGAAATGGCTAAAGAGATGGGCTTTATCGGCATAGTAAAACAGGCAATAAAAAAAGCATCCCAGTATGGATGGAATTATGGAACTTGTTATGCTGAGAGATATCTGGGAGACTACGGTGACCAACCACGCATCAGAAACGCTTTACATGAGATCATTTTAACGAAAGGTATATATCATAAGTGGTTCTGGATCGGTACGCAAAGTTTTTGGCTCTTAAATCTTGGAGCCGGATTTTCATCAATCCTTGTTTCAGCAATACAGCCTTCAAAAAAAGGCTCCTTGATATGGATTTCGCTTGTCGGCTTCATGTGCTTTTTTGCTATTTGGGAAACGCATCCAAGATATATCCTGCATTTTTCAACACTGGTGTTCATCCTCTCCGGAAATATCTTTTGTCAAGCAGGTGATTTATTGAGCCGTGCTTGTCCATTTCACAGGCTTCACTCTAACCAACTTCCAAGTCGGGACAACTTGCATAGCCGGAGCTTATAAACGCCTTGGAACAACTTAGCTAAGAGGACCTTGAACGTCCGCCATTCGCACGCATTCACAAGCCGCCGCTAAATCGGCGCAAAACCTCCCGAAAAATCCGCCTTTTGGGATAGCTGGTACGACAACGAAATATTTTTTTGAGCTAATCCCTGATTAGGATTTGGAACATTGATAAGGCAAAACGTCTGTGATAATGTGCTGTATGCAATATGTGGTGTGTTCCCTGCGAGGAAGCCCGGTACGGCAACGAGTGGGGCTTCTCCAACAAGATGATCGACCTCACCCGTCACATCGACGCTGTCCGCAAGGCCTGAGTTGTACGGTAATTGAATCAAAAAATCCCGAAAGACACGTCTTTCGGGATTTTTTGTTATCAGAGCGTTATGCGGGACATTCGACGGATCAGTCCACCGGGCGCAGGACGATTGCGGTCCTCGCAGGGAGGCCGAGTCTCAGGGCCGGGGCGTTCATGCCGGGCACATAGGCCGAGCGAAGCTCATGCCCGATGCGGTCGAAGCCGCCGTAGCAGCTGTCGTCCGAGGTGAAAAGCACCTCGTGGTCGCGCCCGACACTCACGGGGATCACATAGTCCTCATGTGCGCGGGTGGGGTCAAAGTTGAAGACAAAGACAAGGCCGCCGCGCTCAAAGGCGATCATGTGGTCGTTCTGCCGGAGAAGCTTCAGGTGTGCCGTGCCGTCGCCCAGGATATCATACTTGCGGAAGGTCTGGATCATGTCGTGGTCAAAGAGATTGAGCTGGCCGTATTTCAGATAGCCGTTGTCCAGCAGGCTCCACTGACGGCGGCAGTACTTGTACTCCCAGCCGTTGCCCTCGCGGGGGAAGTCGATCCACTCGGGATGGCCGAACTCGTTGCCCATGAAGTTGAGGTAGCCGTTGCCGCCCGCGGACGCGGTGATCAGGCGCAGCATCTTGTGCAGGGCCATGGCGCGGTCAATCACATCGTTGTGACAGATCTTGTCCATGTCGGTATACATGCGGGCCTCGGCCAGACGGAACATGATCGTCTGGTCACCGACCAGGGCCTGGTCGTGGCTTTCCACGTAGGCGATGGTGGCAGCCATGCGGGCGTTGAGCTCGTGCCAGATGTGATCGAGGCTCCAGTCTTCGTCCCGCTTCTCGCGGATGAGGCGGATCCACATGTCCGGCAGACCCATGGCGAGGCGATAGTCAAAGCCGATGCCGCCGTCTTCCACCTTGACCGTCATGCCCGGCATGCCGGACATATCCTCGGCGATGGAGATGCCGTTGGGATTGATCTCATGGATCAGCTCGTTTGCGAGCTGCAGATAGGTGATGGCCTCGGTGTCGGTGTTGAGAGAAAAGTACATGCGCAGGTTCGAGAAGGCTGCGCCCAGACCGTGATCATGATATAGCATGCTGGTCACGCCGTCGAAGCGGAAGCCGTCGAAATGATACTCAGTCATCCAGAACTTGAGATTCGAGAGCAGGAAATGGATGACGTCGGTCTTGCCGTAGTCGAAGCACTTGGTGTCCCAGGCGGGATGGTCGCCCGCTTTGCCGGGGCGGAAGAACTGGGTGTCGGTTCCGTCAAAGCGGTTGATGCCTTCGACGGTGTTCTTGACTGCGTGGGAGTGCACCACGTCCAGCAGCACCGCGATGCCCAGACTATGGGCCTTGTCCACAAGGTACTTCAGATCCTCGGGGTAGCCGAAACGGCTGGAGGCGGCAAAGAAGTTTGACACCTGATAGCCGAAGGAGCCGTAGTAGGGGTGCTCCATGATGGCCATGAGCTGGATGGTGTTGTAGCCGAGGTACTTGACCCGCGGCAGCACATTATCGGCAAACTCCCGGTAGGTGCCGACGCGGTATTCCTCGGTAGCCATGCCTACATGGGACTCGTAGATGAACAGATGCGGTTCCGGCTTGAAGCCCGCGTCCGTCCAGGCGTAGGGCTCGATGGGATCCCAGACCTCGCAGATCCATTCAAAGCTCTGCTGGTCCTGGATAACGCGCTTGGCATAGAGCGGGATATGCCAGGACAGCTCGTTCCCATTGCGCACCACAGTCTTGACCCGCATACCGTCTTTCAGCGTCCCCTCGGGGAGCTTTACTTCCCAGTTGCCGTTGGAGAGCCTGGTCATGGGGGTGGCGTCGGCAGACCAGTTATTAAATTCGCCGGACAGGTACAGCGCATCTGCACCGGGAGCCCACTCGCGGTAGACCCAGCCGTCGTCGGTGTGGTGGAAACCATAGTATTCGTGAGCATTCGCAAAGTCACTGAGCGTCCGGCCGTTTGCCAGAAGCCCGCGCATGCGCTTGTAGTTATCCATGCGCAGGTTGATGTCCCTCTCAAACGGTCGCAGCGCAGTGTCTCTCTCAAGGATCGGGTACATGGCGGTTTCTCCTTTTCCTTTATATATCGTTACCGGCATAGCCGGGTCGAATGATCTTTTTTCATTTTACCAAAAAAATGCCATGGTGTAAACTATCATTTTGTCACATCTGTCTGATTTTCAAACTGTCTGCGGGAAAGCCAAATTTTTTTTCGGGGCGCGGTTTCCTTTTTCAGCGTGCCATGCTACAATGGAAACGATCTTTTTCCTGGGGGGATGGGAGCTATGGCGAACGGAAACAGGGGCGGCTATGATCGGGAGCACCGCGGACTCATCCGGCGCATACGGGCGGCGCTGGGCGGCATTGTGCTGGTGATCGTGGTGTTTGGCCTGATGATGGGCTTTGCACTCGTACGGGACGACGGTATGCGCCCCACATATAAAAGCGGTTCTGTCGTCGCCTATCTGCGCATCGCGCGTGACTTTCGCCGGGGCGATCTCGTGTGTCTGCGCCTGCCGGACGGGAACGCAGCTGTGCGGCGTGTGGTGGCCGTACAGGGCGACAGCGTGGACATCCGCAGCGGCATCGCCTACATCAACGGCCTGGCCGAGCGCGGCACCTACAGCTTTACCCGTACCGATCCGCGGCCCGAGGGCGTGAGCTTCCCGCTGATCCTGCGCCAGGGGGAATACTTCGTCCTGGGTGACGCCCGTGAAGACGCGCTTGATTCCCGCGACTTCGGCGTCGTGCGGCGGGAGGACCTGCTGGGGAAAGCGCTCGGATAAGGGCCTTGTGAAAACGACGGTTTTTTACCTCCCGGACTGATATAAAATTCACAAAATTCGGCTACAATGTCAATTGATAGAAAAGCAAAATTGTGTTAATGTTTTGACGATCCTAAGAAAGGGAGTTGATTGAATTTGAGCAGAGAATACCCTGTCATTGATACCATTGAAACGCTGGAAGAAGAGATCGCGCGCGTTAAAGCCGCGCAGGCGATTTACGCCTCCTACACGCAGGAGCAGGTGGACGCGATCTTCCTCGCCGCCGCCACCGCCGCCAACAAGGCCCGCATCCCGCTTGCCAAGGCCGCTGTCGCCGAGACCGGCATGGGCATTGTGGAGGACAAGGTCATCAAGAACCACTTCGCCTCTGAGTATATCTACAACGCTTACCGCAACACCAAAACCTGCGGTGTCATCGAAGAGGACAAGGCCTACGGCATGAAGAAGATCGCCGAGCCTCTGGGCCTCGTGTGCGCCATTATCCCGACCACGAACCCCACCTCTACCGCTATCTTTAAAACGCTGCTGGCCCTCAAGACCCGCAACGGCATCATCATCAGCCCCCACCACCGCGCCAAGAGCAGCACCGTCGAGGCCGCAAAGGTTGTACTCGAAGCTGCTGTTGCGGCCGGTGCGCCCGAGGACATCATCGGCTGGATCAGCGCCCCGTCCCGTGAGATGACGAGACTTCTGATGAAGGAGTCGGACATCATCCTCGCCACCGGCGGCCCCAGCATGGTCAACGCCGCCTACTCCTCCGGCACCCCGGCGCTCGGCGTCGGTGCGGGCAACACCCCCGCCATCATCGACGACACGGCCGATATCCTCCTGGCGGTCAACTCCGTCATCCACTCCAAGACCTTTGACAACGGCATGATCTGCGCCTCCGAGCAGTCGGTCATCGTCCTGGACAAGGTGTACGATCAGGTACGCACGGAGTTTGCCAAACGCGGCTGCTACTTCCTCTATGGGGAGGAGCTCGAGAAGGTGCGCAAGACCGTCATCATCAACGGCTCCGTCAACGCCGGCATCGTCGGCCAGCCCGCCGCGAAAATCGCGGCCCTTGCAGGGGTAGAGGTTCCCGAGGGCACCAAGATCCTCATCGGCGAGGTGGAGTCCACCGACAAGAGCGAGGAGTTTGCCCACGAGAAGCTCTCGCCCGTGCTCGCTATGTACCATGCCAAGGACTTTGACGATGCCGTCGAGAAGGCGGACGCCCTGGTCAAGGGCGGCGGTCTGGGCCACACCTCCTCCATCTATCTCAACACCGCCACCGAGCAGGCGAAGCTTGAAAAATTCCAGGCCCGCATGAAGACCTGCCGCATTGTGGTCAACACCCCGTCCTCCCACGGCGGCATCGGTGACCTCTATAACTTCGCCCTCACCCCGTCGCTCACCCTGGGCTGCGGCTCCTGGGGCGGCAACTCGGTTTCCGAGAACGTGGGCGTCAAGCATCTGCTGAACATCAAGACTGTGGTGGAAAGAAGGGAAAACATGCTCTGGTTCCGTGCGCCGGAAAAGATTTATATCAAGAAGGGCTGCCTGCCCGTGGCTCTCAATGAGCTGGGCGAGATGGGCAAGAAGCGCGCCTTCGTCGTCACCGGCCCGCACCTGCACAAGACCGGCGCGGCCGATCCCATCTTCAAGAAGCTCGAGGAGTTGGGCATCGAGCACACCTGCTTCTTCGATGTACCCAACGACCCGACCCTTGCCTGCGCGCGAGAGGGCGCCAAGCGCATGGAGACCTTTAAGCCTGACGTGATCATCGCGCTCGGCGGCGGCTCTCCCATGGACGCGGCCAAGATCATGTGGGTCCTCTACGAGCACCCCGAGGCCGACTTTGCCGACATGGCCATGCGCTTCTCCGATATCCGCAAGCGCATCTACAAGTTCCCGAAGATGGGCGAGAAGGCCTATTTCATCTGCATCCCCACCTCCGCCGGTACCGGCAGCGAGGCGACTCCCTTCGCCGTTATCACCGACGAGACGACCGGCATCAAGTACCCCCTTGCCGACTACGAGCTCATGCCCAACATGGCGATTGTCGATGTGGATTACCATATGACCGCCCCAAAGGGTCTGACCGCCTCCTCCGGCATCGACGCGGTGTCCCATGCCCTCGAGGCTATTGCCTCCGTCATGGCAACGGACTACACCGACGGCCTTGCCCTGCAGGCTCTCAAGAACCTCTTCACCTGGCTGCCCGCAGCCTATGAGGACGGCAACAACGTCCAGGCCCGCGAGAAGGTCGCCAACGCCGCCACCATGGCCGGCATGGCCTTCGCCAACGCCTTCCTCGGCGTGATGCACTCCATGGCCCACAAGCTGGGCGCCTTCCACCATGTGGCCCACGGTCTTGCCAATGCCCTCATGATGGATGAAGTCCTGCGCTTCAACGCCTCGGAGGCTCCCACCAAGATGGGCACCTTCCCCCAGTACGATCACCCGCACACCCTCGCCCGCTACGCCATGGTGGCCGAAACCCTCGGCTGCGGCGGCAATACCGACGAGGAAAAGTTCGCGGCCCTGATCAAGAAGATCGACGAGCTCAAGGGGGCCATCGGCATCAAGCCCACCATCCGCGACTATGTGCCCGACGAGCAGGCCTTCCTCTCCACCCTCGACGAGATGGTGGAGCAGGCTTTCGACGATCAGTGCACCGGCGCCAATCCCCGCTACCCGCTCATGCGCGAGATCAAGCAGATGTACCTGGACGCCTACTACGGCAAGACCTTTGAAGAGACGGCCAAGCCCGATGCCAAACAGCTGGAAGGGAGAGAATGAGCATGAATTTTGACAACATCGTCGCCGAACGCAAAAACAAAACCATCTACCGCGATGGGGACAAGTGCGTCAAGGTTTTCAACAGCAGCTTTGCCAAGGCCGATATCCTCAACGAGGCCCTCAACCAGGCCCGCGTGGAGGACTGCGGACTGAACGTGCCGAAGATCCTTGAGGTCACCACTGTCGACGGCAAGTGGGCCATCATCTCCGAGTATATCGAGGGCGAGACCCTGTCCCACCTCATGCGCGACAATCCGGCCGACACGGAAAAGTATCTTGAGATGATGGTGGATACCCAGCTTCTTATCCACACCAAGAAGAGCCCTCTGCTGTCGCGGCTCAAGGACAAGATGAACCGCAAGATCCTCACTGCCGATCTCGATCCCGTGACCCGCTACGAGCTGCTGATCCGCCTGGAGGGCCTGCCCAACCACGACAAGCTCTGCCACGGCGATCTCTGCCCCTCCAACATCATCCTTACCCCGGAGGGCAAGCTCTACGTTATCGACTGGGCCCACGCCACCCAGGGCAATGCCTCCGCGGACGCGGCGCGCAGCTTCCTGACCTTCCATCTGCGCGGCGAGGCCGACCTTGCCGAAAAGTACCTTGACATGTTCTGCGAGGGCAGCAACATCGAAAAGAGCTACGTGCAGAAGTGGATGCCCATCGTGGCCGCCTCCCAGTCCGTCAAGGGCAAGCTGGAAGAGCGCGACTTCCTCCTGCGCTGGGCAAATGTGGTGGACTACGAATAATACAGCTTTATACGACGAACAGCGCCCGGCGGGTTTTCCCGCCGGGCGTTTTGTCATATTCAAAAGTAAAACCAGTCATATCCCGCGTGACCGGGACGGTACAGGCAATATGCCCCCACTGCCAGATGCCCCAGCAGAAGGATGATGCCGACGATGGCTTTTGCGGCCTCGCCGCGCTTATTCCAATCGGTGCGCTGTACGAGCTGCCCGAGCAGCGCAATGGCAAGGGCGAAGACCGTGGGGTACATAGCAAGGCTGCCCCAGTCAAAGTTGCCGTCATTTGCGCGAAAACCCGTCTCGGTAAGGGTCAGCGCCTCAGCGATCGCCACACCGAGTATACCCCATACAATGCGCAGATGTCCGCGTTCCGCTTCCCTGACACCCTGGGTAAAGTGACTCCACAGCGGCAGCAGCAGGCCCCGCAGGTACATCACCAGCAGCGACAAAAGTCCCGCTGCTGTCAGAGCGCGCAGTGCGACACCCGAGCTCGTGCCCGCAAAATCCTCCGCAAACAGCACCGACGAGCTCCACAGCAGCACCGCCGCCGACGGCAGCACCGCGCAGCCGATCAGAAACTCGTTCTTGAATCCGCGGCAGCGGGTTTTGACAAAGTCCCATACCAGCATGGCCAGCACCGCAGGGGCAAACGCGCCGAGAAAGCTGGGCTTAAAAAGCGTGGAAAGCGTGAGCGTCAGCGCAAGGCCCAGCCAGTCGGGGAGCCGCAGCCGCGCCCGCCGCTGATCCCACAGCCGGAAGAAGAACAGCAGCACCAGGGGGATGGGCATGCGGCTGAAGAGAAGGGTCATGTTGTGCAGGACGTTACCGTTATACACGCCGAGATACATCTGCATTTGACCTGGTACGATCCACGGCCCGCAGAGGTGCGCGAGCAGCGAGGCGAGCAGCGCAAGGCTCTTGTCCATAGTCGGAAACATCTGTCGCAGAAGCACCCACAGCGAAAAGACACAGAGAAGCTGGTTTGCGGTGAGCACCAGGGACAGGGCCGTCTGCCCCCGTGCCTCGCCGAGCACCGCCCAGAGAAGGCGCACGATGAAGGAGGCGAGGCTGTAGTCGTTGTGACCCAGGGCCAGGCGGATGTGGGCCGGCATATCCGAGAGAATGTAGTCGGCGCACATAAGGTAGAAGATCCGCTGCCAGCGCCAGCAGAGAAGCAGAAGCAGCAGGGCGCAGAAAACAAGGCAGGCGCGGGAGCGCTTTTCAGCTTTCACTCTCAATCACCGCCTTTTCCAAAACAAGCTTGTCGATCGCACCGAAATAGTTGACTCTTTCCGCCGCATCAAGCTCAAAGGCACGGCACAGACCGTCGATATTGGCCTGCTCCCAGTCCCTGCCTACGATCATGCTCCTGAGATCGGCGATCGAATTTTCCCAGGACTTGAGGCTGCTGCCGATACGCTCATAGTCGCGCTCTACCTCGGGCCTGAGCTCTTCGGCCATGGCATCGAGCTCTTTCAGCAACGCCTCGTTTGACAGGGGGCCCGAAAGGAGTTCGGCAGCTCTTGTCAGAAGCTTATCGCGAAACTGCGCGTTTTTCATCAGCGGCACAGAGAAGGATGCCACCTGAATGTGTGATGCGCCGTAGTCGTTGAGCAGGTTGGACTGGATGCTCTCAAAGCTGCGGAAGGCTGCGTCCAGATCGTAAAACAGCAGGTGCCATTTCCCGTCGGCAAGGGGGGAGCGGGCATAGCGCAGGTTGCCGCTGGTTACGTCCGTGTTGGCACAGTAGCCCTCCAGAATCAGCCAGTCGATGAGGCTGTCGATATCCATTGCCTGACAAAACTGCGCATAGTTTTCGTCGAGCGTCATATCGTGGCTGTTGACAAAGCCGACGGTCTGTTGGTAAAATTCGCTGTTATATCCGGCAGGGGCTTCGAAGCACTCCACATAGTCCTCGTCCACGCCCGCAAGCCCCGCGTAGAGGGAGGCGTTGGGCCGCTCCTTGACCGTGTAGATGCCCGCATACTCACCGTTGAGGTAGAGCACGCAGTAGATGCTGCGCTGATTGATGACGGCGGTGTCCGCCTGCTCGGCCATATTCTGGGCAAGCTCATTGCGCACAATTCCCTGATACTGATCCTGCCCGGCCCGCAGCAGAAGGTCGGTAAAGCTCGTCACGCCGCCGCCGAAAATGTCATGCTCCAGAGTCGGTGCGCCGTAGGCGCCGCTGAATTTGACGGCAAGATTCTTCTTGGGCAGAACAAGACTTGTCTCGCCGTTGAGCTTGACGCCGCAGCCCACGCGGAAATACTCGTCGCCACGGTAGAAGGAGAGGGTGCCGGGCAGCTCATAGAGCTTGACACCCGCGCCGTAAATGCCGGAGAAGGAGTCTTTGTCCTCCGCCACAAAGCTTGCCACCGGCAGGGTGTGCCCCTCATTCATGATGAAGCTCAGGGACAGGGTACGGCTCGGCAGTGCGTTTTCTTCAAAGCTCTTTACGCTCACGACACTTGTCGCGGAAATCTCGATGGGCTCCGTATAGAGGGGGCTGTCCTTCGTGGGGGCCGAGCCGTTGATCGTGTAGTGCAGTTCGCCCTCGCCCCGGAGCTCAAGCATCACGCGCTTTGTGTGCTCAAAAACCCCGTCGGGCGTAAGATTGACCGGCATGGCGCTCACGCGGCGGAAGCCGCCGGAATTGCTTCGCTCGGGACTCGGTTCGGCAAAGTAGAACCAGCCCGCTTCGCCGTCCATGCGGCCATAACTGCCCCCGGCGGGAATATCCCGGAGACTTGCCCGGTCGATGCGCTCTCCGTCACATCGGGTGAGGTAGAGCTGTTCGTTGGCGGCGTTGAGGGAAAAGCCCGTGCAGGGTGTCGATCCATAGAAGCCGGAGCCGGGATCGGCGCACACAAAGAGCAGCACTGCCCCGGGGGCAAGCTCCTGATCCGGCATCTGCCAGAGGAAGGGCAGGTCGACTTTGTCGGACAGATAGTAGTCGGACAGCAGCACTGCCTGGTTGGAGATGTTTTTGATCTCCACCCAGTCACAGTCGCTGTCGGTGCCCGCCACATTGAGGCCGAGGTTTTTGACCGCCGCCTCGCTGATAATCAGTGGACCACGCGGCTGAAGCGTCAGTTGGAAGCGCTCATAGCCCGCGGCGGAGTTTTCTTCTCCCGGAGTGGGGTAAAGCGTTTGCTGCCAGGTGTCCGCGTCATCCAGCATGAGGGAAATGTCCGCTTCCGTGTCGGCGCAGAAGGCGCTGTCGACGGGCAGATCGTTTGCGTCATACAGGCAGATACAATCCTTCTCAGAGAGCGCAAAATTCGTGTGCAGCTCGTCCCCGGCCCGGTCCTTCTTGGAGGCATAGAGCACGAGCCGTCCGCCCGGTTCCAGGCTTTTCTCGGGCAAAATCCAGCCGAAATGCTTTTCCCGGTCGGTGATGCGGCAGGCTGTGAGGTCGATGGGCTCTTCCGATACGTTCGTCAGCTCGATCCAATCGGAGAAATCCCCGTCCTCATCACACAATACCGCACGGTTTTTGACCATGATTTCCGTGATGCGAAGCTTTCTCTTCAGCGGGGAAGCGGGGGTGGGGGTCCTCTCCGGCTTCTGCGTCTGGGGCGCGGCAGTGCCCTGGACGATGAGAGCGGTCTGCACCGGTGAAGCGGTATGTACCGTCGAGATCGAAGCCGGTGTGCCTGTGGGGATCGGCGTGAACGCCGGGGGGAGGGCAGAGCGCTCCCAGAAGGCGGCAAAAGCCACGACCGTCATCAGCACGGCCGTGAGCACAAGAAAGAGAAAGCGATCGCCTCTGCGCATGGGTTGACCTCCCGCAAAATCATCGTGCTCCATTATACCGCCATGCACCGCATGCTGTCAAACTGCTTGTGCAATAACGCGCAAGCGGTTATAATAGGGAAAAAGATTTGAGAGGAAACGATATGAAAAACATCCTCATGATCGGCACGGGCGGGACGATCGCCTCGGAAATGACGCCGGACGGGCTGACGCCCGAGCTCACCCCCGCGCAGCTTCTGCGATATGTGCCCGCTATCCGGGATCTGTGCCGGGTGGACTGTATAAATCTCTTCTCCCTCGACTCCACCAACATCACCCCGTCCCACTGGATCCGGACGGCCAACGCCATTCGGGAGCACTATGAGGACTACGACGGCTTTGTCATCAGCCACGGCACCGACACCATGGCCTACACCGCCGCGGCCCTGAGCTACCTGGTGCAGGGGGCAGACAAGCCCGTCATGCTCACCGGCGCCCAGAAGCCCATCAATTACGACTCCACCGACTCAAAGCTGAATCTCACCGACGCCTTTGTCTGCGCCGCCTCCGGGCAGCTTGCGGGAGTGAACATCGTCTTCAGCGGCAGGGTCATCCTCGGCACCCATGCCCGTAAGACCTGCTCGAAAAGCTTCGCGGCCTTTTCCAGCATCAACTATCCCGACGTGGGCATTTTGCTCGACCACAAGCTGGTGCGCTATATCCCGCCCGAAGCCTTCTACGCGCCGCGCTTTTTTGACACCCTCGACGAGAGAGTGGGGCTTGTGAAGATGGTGCCGGGCCTCGATCCCGGCGTGCTGGACTACATGCTCACGCGAAACGACGCGCTCGTCCTCGAGTGCTTCGGCGTCGGAGGGCTTCCCGCCTATGAGGACGAGGAACTCCTGCGCCTGGTGGATAAGCACACCGCCGCGGGCAAGTTCATCGTCGTCACCACCCAGGTACAGAACGAGGGCTCGGACTTGTCGGTCTACTCGGTGGGCCACGGCCTCAAGCAAAACCCGCTGGTGCTCGAGGGCTACGACATGACCAGCGAGTCCCTCTACGCAAAGATGATGTGGATCCTCGGCCAGACGAAGGAGCCCAAAGAGGTGGCGAAGCTCTTCTATACCCCGGTGGCGCACGATATTCTGCGATGCCCGTAAGGGAAGGGAAACCCCTCAGTCACGGCGTAAGCACCGTGACAGCTTCCCCTCTGAAGGGAAGGCAAAAAGGAAGGTTTATAATATGGAAACGATCATCATAATCGGCGCGGGGGCATCGGGAATGATGGCCGCGCTGACCGCCGCCGAGGCGCCGGGACGGCGCATCATCCTGCTCGAGCGGCAGCAGCGGGCCGGGCGCAAGCTGCTGGCTACCGGCAACGGGCGCTGCAACCTCACCAACACCGGTGCGACAATTGAAAACTACCACGGAGAGAGCCGGGACTTCGCCGCCCCGGCGCTGGACGCCTACCCGCCGAAGACCGTGCTGGACTTTTTCCACAGCTTGGGCCTTGTGACCGTGGAGGAATACGGCGGGCGGGTCTATCCATTGTCGGACTCCGCCAACAGCGTGCTGGACGTGCTGCGCTTTCACCTTGAGGCGAAGGGCGTGGAGCTCAAAGCATCCCAGCCCGCGCGGGAGGTAAAGCGCGAAAAGCAGGGCTTCACCGTCGTAACGGACTCCGAACGTCTGCACGCAGACAAGCTCGTCATCGCCTGCGGCGGCGCGGCGGGCGCAAAGCTCGGCGGTGTGTCGGACGGGTATGAATTATTAAAGATGCTGGGCCACAAGCGCACGGCGCTCTATCCGTCGCTCGTACAGCTCATCACAGCGCCGGAGTACCCCCGGGCCCTCAAGGGCGTGCGGGCCGACTGCGCCCTGCGCCTGTGTGCGGGCGATAATATACTGGCTGAAAGCGGGGGAGAGCTGCAGTTTATCGAGACCGGCGTCTCCGGCCCTGCGGTCTTTGACCTCTCCCGCGCCGCCGCAACCGGAGGAAAGGGCCTTACCCTCTCGGCAGACTTTCTGAGAGACTATGACGAGGACGCGCTCTTCTGCCTGTTAAAACAGCGCTGCGAAACCTTATCCGCGCTCCCGGCGGGGGATATGCTGACGGGCATCGTCCACAACCGCCTGGGAAAAATGCTTATCAAATACGCGGGCCTGAACGCGGCTGCGTCCCTGCGGGAGTTGGATGACAGAGCACTTGAAAAGCTTGTCAAAGCCTGCAAAGACTTTCGCCTCCCGATACAGGGCACGGAGGGCTTTGACAAGGCCCAGGTCACGGCGGGCGGCGTGAAGACCACGGGCTTCAATCCCGAGACACTGGAAAGCTGGTTCGTCCCCGGGCTCTTTGCCTGCGGGGAGGTGCTGGACATCGACGGCGACTGCGGCGGCTACAACCTCCAGTGGGCTTGGGCCAGCGGCAGACTTGCGGGGAGGCTGGGTGTATGATCCTGTTGCGAAGTCTTCGTCTCGAGCCGGGCGAGCCTCTTGAGAAGCTGCGGCAGAAGGCGGCAAAAAAACTGCACGTACCCGAGGGCGACATCGCGGACATACGCCCGGTCAAGCGCTCCCTCGACGCGCGGAAGAAAAACGATATTCACTACACCTGCTCCGCCGCTGTCAGTTTAAAGCGTGGGGAAGAGCGGGCGCTCAAAAATGCCGGAAAGGACGCGGTGCCCTATGAGCCGCCCGTGTATGAGATTCCCACGGTGCACGCTGACACCAGACCCGTGGTGGTGGGCTTCGGCCCGGCGGGCATGTTCGCAGCGCTTGCGCTGGCTCGGGCCGGGGCACGGCCCATCGTGCTCGAGCGCGGGCAGGAGGCTCTCAAGCGTGCCGCGGCGGTGGAGGCCTTCCGCAAAGGCGGGCCGCTCGATACCGAGTCCAATGTCCAGTTCGGCGAGGGCGGGGCCGGTACCTTCTCCGACGGCAAGCTCAATACCGGCACCCACGACAGGCGCATGTTCTGGGTCCTGCGGGAGTTTGCCGCCCACGGCGCGCCGGAATCCGTGACTTTTGATGCCAAGCCCCATATCGGCACGGACATCCTCATCGACGTGGTGCAGAGCATCCGTAAAGAGATCATCGCCCTCGGCGGTGAAGTGCACTTTGAAACCCGGCTTGACGGGATCGAGACAGAGAACGGCGCGGTGTGCGGCGCTCTTGTGACCCACGGCGGCAGGACAGAAAGCCTGCCGTGCCGCCAATTGATCCTGGCCATCGGCCACTCGGCCCGGGACAGCTTTACATGGCTGCACGGCATGGGCGTTCCGATGGAGCGCAAGCCCTTTTCCATGGGCGTGCGCATCGAGCATAAGCAGGCGATGATCGACCTTGCCCAGTACGGGCGCGAACGGGGCGAGCTGCCCCCTGCCGATTACAGTCTCAATGTCTATCTGCCGGACGGAACCAGCGCCTACACCTTCTGCATGTGCCCCGGCGGGCAGGTCTTCGCCGCAGCGTCCGAGGAAGGCGGCGTGGTCACAAACGGCATGAGCTATTCCAGACGCGACGGCGTAAACGCCAATGCCGCCCTGCTCGTCACGCTGCACACCGAGGACTTCCCAGGCGAGGGGGTGCTTGCAGGCATGGAATGGCAGCGGGAGATCGAGCGCACGGCATACGCATATACGGGTTCGTACCGGGCACCCGCCCAGCTTGTGGGAGACTTCTTGCAAAACCGCCGGAGCACCGGGCCCGGTTCCGTCACGCCGACCTATGCCCCCGGCGTTCATTGGGGCGATTTGAGAAAGGTATTGCCGGAGCGGATCACGTCCGTCATGCAAAATGCGATCCCGGCGCTGGGGCAGAAGCTCAAGGGCTTTGACGCACCTTATGCGGTGCTGACCGGGCCGGAGACAAGATCCTCTTCGCCTGTGCGCATTCTGCGGGACGAGAGCCTGCAGAGCGCCCTGCGCGGCCTCTACCCCTGCGGGGAGGGCGCGGGCTATGCCGGCGGCATCACCTCCGCCGCGGTGGACGGCCTGCGCTGCGCCGAGGCGGTATTGAGAGATATATTCTAATAAGGAAAGAGCAGGAGCTGCGGCTCCTGCCCTTGTCGTGTATGAAATTATTGCTGGGGCTTTTCGCCGCTCTTGGCCTTCGGCTTGCCGTGGTAATAACGGCGGCGGTTCGGCTTGGGCCGTGCACCCTCCTCTTTGGCGGGGGCAGCCTCCTTCTTCGGCTGCTCGGCGGCCTCCTGGCGGGGCTTTGCTTCCCCCTTGGGCTTGCTGTGGCCCCTGCCGCCGCGGCGGCTGTGAGCGCTGTGGCTCTCCTTCTCGCTAGCTTTGGCCTCGGGGCGCGGCTCCTTCTTTGCTTCTGCCTTGGCCTCAGTGGCGGCGTCGGTCCCGGTTTCGGCGGACTTCCTGCCGCGGCGGCGACGGCTGCTGCGGCGCGGCTCCTCCTGCGATGGGGGTTCGGGCGTCTCGAGCAGGGCGGGGTCGTTGTACTGCGGCTCAATCATCCAAGGGTTGGGCTCGGGCTCCTCGGCCTCCTGCTCCGTCTCGGGAACATATTGGAAGGTGGAGACGGGCTTCTCCCCGTCGCGCGGCCTGCCGCCGGGGACGGCGCACAGCTCGTTTGCCTTGTAAAGGTGCAGGGAATCGTCACTGTCCTCATCCAGGCGCACCTTCACGGTCTGGCGCAGGAGATTGACCTGCACCGCGGTGCCGAAGCCGTCCTTGGTCTCCACGAAGGCACCCTGCTTGGGGACCTTCTTGATGAGATCCTCGTAGGCCTCCTGCTCATAGCGCAGGCAGCACATGAGTCTGCCGCAGCTTCCGGAGATCTTGGCGGGATTCAGGGACAGGGACTGCACCTTTGCCATCTTGGTGGACACGGGCTGGAAGTCGTCCAGGAACTGGCTGCAGCAGTAGGGGCGGCCGCAGATGCCGATGCCGCCGATCATCTTGGCCTCGTCGCGCACACCGATCTGCCGAAGCTCGATGCGGTTGCGGAACACGCTTGCCAGGTCCTTGACCAGCTCGCGGAAGTCCACGCGCCCGTCGGAGGTGAAGAAGAACATGGTCTTCGTGCCCTCAAAGTTGCACTCCACGTCTACCAGCTTCATGTCGAGGCCGTGCTTTGCGATCTTCTCCTGGCAGATCTCAAAGGCTTCCTTCTCGCGCTGGACGTTGAGCTGGGCGATGCGCAGGTCGTCCTTGGTGGCGATGCGCTGCACACAGCGGAGGGGCTGGACCACGGCGGTGTCCATGACGTTGTGGTTGCCGTGGGTGCAGTCGGCGATCTCGAGACCCTTGGAGGTCTCCACAATCACCTTCTCGCCGGTGCGCACGTTCAGCCCGTTGGGGGAGAAGTAATAGCACTTGCCCCGGTTTTTAAATTTGATACTGACTACTTCAATCAATTGCGTTTCCTCTGTTTCCGTCGGGCAGGGCGTCCACCGCCAGCAGCCCGAATAATTGCTTTACATTGGTGTTGACCTTCAGATATTGTGTGCATTTTTCACTGAGTCTGTACAGGCCCAACAGCTCCGCGCGGGAAAAGCGGCCGATTTTTACGCGCATGCACAGCATGTCGGCAAGCCGAAGGCGCAGGGCTTCCAGAAAGGCGGCCATGGCCTGGGTGTCAATGTTTTCGTTCTGCGCGCACCAGCGGAGAATCTGCGCATCGTCCCGGGTGTTGACTGCCTTGAGATAGCCTGCCGCCTGGTCCATGGCCGCCTCATCCGGCCCCTCGGGGTCCTCTGCCCCCGGGAGCTTTACCAGGGCACAGCGGGAGCGCACCGTCTCCAGAAGCTGCATGGGCCGCACCGTGCACAGCAGGAATACCACCTCGGCTGGCGGCTCCTCCAGGAGCTTGAGAGCGGCGTTTTGGGCGGCGGGATTCATGGTCTCGGCCCCGTCGATGATATAGACCTTGCGCTTTGCCTCGTTGGGCAGTACGATGGCGTCGGCCGAGAGGGTGCGGATCTGATCGACGGTGATGTTCTGCTTCTGTTTGCCCTTGTCGTCGCTCAGGCGCGAGAGTGTGATCACGTCCGGGTGGATGCCAGCGGCAACCTTGCGGCAGTCACGGCACGCCCCGCATGGCTTCAAGGAACCCTCTCCGGAGCAGACGGCCCGGGCCGCAAGCTCTCTGGCCTTATCCAGAGCCGCCTCCGCGCTCGGCGCACAGATCAGACAGGCGTGGGGGATGCGTTCGCCGTTTGCCGTATTCTGCGCCATGCCCACCCCGCCTTTCCTATACTGAATCAATATATTTTACCCTAATTGACAGGTGAAGTCAATGCAGACAGTGATTTAAAATGCGGCCCGGAAGAAGATACCATAACTCCACACGCCACACTCCACACTCCACACTGATAAAAAGTTCCCATAAAACGAAAAAATCTTGCAAAACCCCTTGCAAAAAACGAACCGATCTGCTATTATATCAAGGCATTTCGCACGGGAGCGGACTTTCCCCATGTGGCCCATCGGGTTTGGCGGAGAGGCTGAGGCTCCCGGAGGAAATAACAAATATGTAAAAGGAGAACAAACCAAATGGCAGTCGTATCCATGAAGCAGCTGCTCGAGGCCGGTGTCCACTTCGGTCACCAGACCCGCCGCTGGAACCCCAAGATGGCCGAGTACATCTACTGTGAGCGTAACG
>Ga0310691_10003594_pt1 | contig 18397 bp, 16 predicted proteins | sample 176DNAGHGlowgp2_FD_203887 | JGI IMG/M metagenome (GOLD analysis project Ga0310691, IMG submission 203887) | Sheep rumen microbial communities from Palmerston North, Manawatu-Wanganui, New Zealand - 1766 DNA GHGlow gp2 (v2) (version 2) | ecosystem: Host-associated > Mammals > Digestive system >...
TTCGCGATAAAAATCCCGCTTTCATGTCAAAAATACGATTTAGTGCGGTAAAGGGCGGATGTTGCCCTCAACCGCGCTTTGAAACGGGCTTTTATTCAGCGATTCCCTTTGCTTTGTTCCTGCTGATACTGAATGATCTGTTCCTGACTCTGGCGATAATAGTCGGGATTTACATACTGCTGATTAAAAAACTGATTATAAAACGGGTTGCTATTCATATTTGTACCTCATTTCTTATTTAGACTTATTTCAGTGCATCTCTATCCCTCAACTACACAACTTACAATCACATCACCAAACGCCCTACTATCCACCACCGACCTTACCGCCGCATCGAGCATCGTATCCCGATCCACACGGCTCCAGTCCAGTGAAAATCCATAGTGCATCGCCATACACCGTATCAGTTCCCTGATGCTTCTGCCGTTACCCTCACGGAACGGGTGAATGATATTCAATTCCGACATGATATAGGACAAATGCTCGATCTGGCGTTTCCTGTCCGTTTCATGCAGCATTTTCTCGCTGTGCAGCTTGGTAAACACCTTGTCCAGCTCCTTGCTGATTAGGTGCGGCGGATAGAACATAGTATCGCCCTTGCTGATCTGCTCACGGCGGATAAGTCCTGCAAATGGGTAGATATCCTCGAACAGAAAACGGTGGATATTCATAAGCTGCGTCTTGGAAAACCGCCCCTTGATCGGCGATTCCATCAGCATATACTGTTTAAGGGCGGTGATCTCCTCCTCCGCCCTTTTCAGCTCGTCCCTGTCCCGGATATTCAGCTTATTTTTCAGCACATCAGAATCCGGATAGCAGTAGATCGACTGCACCGTGGTATAAACATCATATTTTGAAAACATCACTCTGCCCTCTGATATTTCGCTTTCAGCTCTGACATGATCTGCTGAAAATCCGCCTGCCCGTGGGCGTAGCGATCAAGATTCTGCCTGCTTGCCTCACTTAGCGTGATACCCTCGATTGCCATTGTTCCGGCGACGCTCCGAATCATTTTCTGATGTTCCTCGGCGCTGACCGGCTTTTTCGTTACTTGCAGTTTCATGCGTCTGCCTCCTTTGTGAGTTTCTGATACATCTTCATCAGCTCCGCCACGCACTCGCTCTCGGTGTTGAGCTTGCCCCAGAAGCCGTAAGCCTCCATGACGGCACGGTCATTTGCCTGATGTGCAGCTACAAGGTCGGCATAGAGATACATATTCTCGCCGTACATATCGGCAAAGCTGCTGTCGGAGTATTTCGCACGGACATCAAGGATATTCTGTGCGGTCTTTTCGATTTTTGCTCTCTGTTCAGGTGTAGGCTCACACCACGGGAAGTTATTATACACGATATCCTTTGAATAGCGGTAATCACTTTTCAGTCTGCCTGCTACAGCCCGCATCCATGCCATGTGAACATTTGAAGTCAGAATACCAAAATGATAGAGCGTTGCATTCGGAATGATAAAAACAAGATCGCTACAAAGCGTATCAGGTGTCAAAAATCCAATAGGCACATATTTTCTTCTTTCTGATGAAACTTTAGGCACAAGAATATATGTGCTATCAGGCATATTTTCAGTTTGAAACCTTGTGGGCTTTTCAGCAAGTTTTAATGTACTACTACGTTTACTTGAAAGTCTGAATTGTCTGACGTTCTCAACTCGCTTCATACATTCTGGCATATCTAACAATTCCTTTGGCGAACAGTCTCCAAGCCACAAGCAGTAACGATAATAGCCGTTAATGAATTCTTGCGAACCCAACCACTTCTTGAAGTATTTTTCAGATTTGGGTTCTTTACGGATAAAATCTTTCATTTCATCTTCTGTGAAAAGATAATTTCCGTCTTCTATCGGCTGATTACCCATACCGATAGAAGGCACTTCGCATATTGGTTTTGTTCTGCTGTTTATTACAATATCATCTGCTTCAACCAAATATCCATTGATGTTGTTAACGATCTTTTCTGCACCATTGTCAAACAGTCGCTTCGGAGCCGTATTCGCTGCAATGCTGAATCCGACGATCACGCAGTGAACATGAGCCTTGATACTTGCTTCACTGTCCCAGCGGAAAGTGCGGTGCGCAAAGTCGATATGCACGCCCTGTTCAAACAGCGTTTTCCAGAGGATAGCGACCTGTTCGCCCTGCGTGATACTGTTTGTTGATACAAGGGCTGTTCTGATTGCCGTACCTCTCATAAGATCGGCGGCTTTCTTATACCAGCAGGCGACATAATCGAGGTTGCCGTTGTTCTTCACGCCGTCAAATATAGCAAACACATCATCTTTTTGTTCCTGTCCCATGAGCCTCGCACCGACAAACGGCGGATTTCCCATAATATAAGACAGCTTCTCCTTCGGCACAACGCTCTCCCAATCAATGCGGAGCGAGTTGCCCTCGGTGATGTTGGCATAGCTCTTCAAAGGCAGGAAGTCAAGATCATTCTGAATGATTGCCTCCGTCTCGTGCATCATCTGTGCCTCGGCGATCCAGAGCGCAGTCTTTGCAACGGTCACGGCAAAGTCATTGATCTCGATGCCGTAAAACTGCCCGATGCCGACCTTGATCGGATCGAATTCGCCCTCACCGCCCAGCATCATCTGACCTTCCATTTTGGTCTCAGCTTGGATCGAGAGTTTGAGTGCTTCATTCTCCAGACGGCGCAGGCTGATATAAGTCTCCGTCAGGAAATTGCCCGATCCGCAGGCAGGATCAAGGAATGTGAGCGATGCCAGCTTTTCACGAAACTGCTCCAGTCTGTCCTTGCGTGTCTTGCCGACCTTGATCTCACAGATCTCCGCAAACTCCGCTTTCAGACCGTCCAGAAACAGCGGGTCAATGACCTTGTGAATATTCTCGATAGAGGTGTAGTGCATACCTCCACTGCGCCTTGTTTCGGGATTCAGCGTGCTCTCAAATACCGCACCGAAAATCGTCGGGCTAATCTCCGACCAGTCAAAGCCTGCACTTGCCTTGTTCACAAGCAGGTCAACGATCTCATCAGTGAAGCGGGGAATTTCGATATTTTCATCTGCAAACAGTCCGCCGTTTACATAAGGAAAAGCCGCAAGGTCATCATCCATATAGGGGTCACGGTCTTCTGGTTTGGTGTCAAGCACCCTGAACAGCTTGATGATCTCCTCACGCACCTGTTTTGTCGGGAATTGTTTCAGATACTGCCCGAACATCTCATGCGAGCCGAAAATGCCTGCATCCTCCGCATACAGGCAGAATACCAGACGCACACACAGCATATTCAGGCTTTTGAGCGTTTCGGGACTGTCGGGGTTCTTGTACTGCTTAATGAGTGCGTCATACAACTTGCCGACAAGATTTCCGGCATCAATGGAGATTTGCTCCTCTTTTTTCAGAAGCTCGGACTTCTGCACCGTCAGGAACGCAAGCTGATAAAACTGCTTCGGCAGGTCTTTCAGCAGTATCTCGTCCGGTTCGCCGTTAGGCTTGTTCATGTTATAGATCAGGATACGCTCGAAGTTGGAGACAATGATCCACCTTGCACGTTCCTCATAAGGCAGATAGTTATTGTACCGGAATGCCTGACCGTAGGGAGTCAGCTTCTCGCCGTCCGACTGCACAGCCGTCTTGCCAAGCTTCACATGAGCGCCCTTCTGCTCGATCAGAACCTTCGTCGAAGGGATATAGCCGTCAATGTACTTCTGGTTCTTCTCCACGACTACGGGCTTCTCGAACTCAATCACAGCGGTGGGGTTCTCGATACCCAGCACGTTTTGCAGTAAATCTATCCAGAAGCGCTGTGTCTCCTGCTTTTCATCGCCCTTGCCTTTCCAGCGCTCGGCAAATTCCTTGGCAGCTTTTTTCTGTTCCTTGTCGGTCATGTGATCTCCTCCCCAAAGTGGTTGTAGCTTATTTATTATTATATCATGCTAATGCCGAAAAAGCAACACCATTTCCCGATTTTACGCTGTTTCCAACTTCGACTCCACCGGAATCAAAGTTCCTCTCACTCCGCCTCAGCTTCCAGACCATACACAAAGCTCATAACGTCCTGCTTCATCTTCTCATAGAAAGCACTCAGCTCCTCATCGGGCAGGCGATTCTCGGCTTCATACTCATCGAGCTTATCCTGCATCTGCTTCGTGAACACCTTGCGCTGCTGGTCATACTTCTCCACAAGTGCAGGATCATCAAGCACCTCGGCAGGCAGTTTTGTTTTCTGCTGACCGATATAGTTACTGAGCCTTGTGCTGTATACTTTATAAGTGCCGTTCTCTCTTTTGCGCCTTTTGGCATTCTTGACTTCACGCTGATAGGTTGCCTGACAGTTCTCTGCTTCACAGGCGACAGCATTTTTCTTTCCGAGGAATACCTTACCGCAATACTTACACTTGCAAACATATAGCTTCATCTTATGAATCGCAAAACTGAAATCATAAAAGAAGTTCACAAGGGCTGTATCTGCTACGGTGTAAATATCGTTACGGTCATTTCCCCGTATGATTATCTTATCAAAACTGAGCCGAAACGCTTTCATATCGCTCTCGGAGTTGAAATCGAAGTTCCAGTCATCACGCATGACATCACGGATATGATTAAAAACATCATTCACATACTCGGTGGACTTCTTCAAAGCACGGGTGTTGAAAAAAGCTCCTGCCTTATCTATGTCCGCTCTTGCTTCGGTGAACACATCACGGAGCGTATCGGAATAGTATCTTGTAAAGAAGTTGAAGCTGTTCAGGCGGTTATCGTCAAACCGTTCCAATATCTCACGGAACACCACACCTCTGCCGTTGATAGCTCCGATAAGCTCATCTGTGAGCTGCTCATAGTCAAGGAAGTTGCTCCTGAACTCCGTTATGTCTCTGAATACATCATCAAAACTGATAACGCTGTATGCATCCTCAGAGATTTTTCCCCATACGCTCTCGTTATCCTCAGTAACAACAAATATCACGTTTTTAGCCTGCTCGTCGATGCGATAGAGCAGGATTTTTTTATCTTTGCCCATATTACGCTCCTTTTCTATAACGTTCAAGATAGAATACGTTATGATAATTATACCATTACAGCCCGAAAAAGTCAAGGTAATAACGTTCAAACAATGATACGTTATAATAAGAACGAAGTGATTAAACGTAATTTGCATAGATTATAACGTGTTATTATGGATTTTGTAAGTGCTGTTATGGTAAAATTGGATTGTCAGGAGAGAACGATACCTGACAGCGGAGCAGCATAGCCTATGTTGACCGCCACGAATATAAAGCGCTTTATATAATAATAGAAGAAAGGCGATGATCTATATTGACCAACGACCAGTGGGCAGCACCCACACCCCTCCGTCCAGATGGGACGAACCTCCTGCCGTTCCCAGTGAACTCACTCCCACCTATATAGGTGATATGGCGCAGGCGATAGCAACAACCACCTCAACGGACGTTGCCATGGCAGGAACTTCCATACTCTCGGCAGTGAGTTATTGCTTTTCGGGAGTATACCGTATGTCGGCAAAGCGTGACCACACCGAGCCGCTTGTACTTGACAACCTGACGATAGCAGAGCCCAGCTTCAAGAAGTCGCCTGTTATGTCGCTGATAAAGCGTCCGTACATTCAGTTTGCACACGACTGGAACGAGAACAACAAGCAGGACATCTTCACTTCTCAGGCGGAACGAAAGCTCTTACAAAGCAAGCTGGAAGCTCTTGAAAAGAAGAAAGACGTTACCGCTGAGGAGATTGCCAAGCTCCAGACAGAGATCAGCAACATTCCGCCCAGCAACTTCCGCAGGATAGCGGTGGACGATGTGACTCCCGAATCCCTTGTGAACCTGCTTGAAGAAAACGGCACGCTCCTGATGATCTCGGACGAAGCCGGAATGCTCGGTAATTTCAGCGGTCGTTATTCCAATAACGTTCCGAATCTCGATCTCCTGCTGAAATCGTGGAACGGTGAGACCTACATCAGCGACCGAGCGACCAGGGCGAGCATCGTGCTGAAAAAGCCTTACATGAGCATCTGCCTTGCCTGTCAGCCCTATGTATTTGACAGTATGATTAACAATCCTGTGTTCCGTGGCAGCGGTCTGATAGCGAGGTTCCGCAGACAACCAAAGTACCGACCACCGACAAGGTCGAGATGCTGACGATCAAGGAGAGCGCCGCACTCATCAGCGGTCTCTCCGAACACACCGTCCGTCAGCTTGTGAAGCAGGGTAAGGTCAAGTCCGTAAGAACAGGCGCAGGCAGGAACGGAAAAATACTCGTGAACAAGGCTGACCTGATCGCTTATTTCAATGGAAAGGGGGTGTGAGATATGCCCGATATGGAAAAGGTTGAAAAGCTGACTTCTATCCTTGAAGAAAGAAGCGGTCTTGATGTTCGTGAAGCTGTCGCTCGCAGCATTCACTACCTCGATGGTTATGAGAGCTATCTCTATGAAAAAGAGATAGACTATCTGCTCGAAACTCTCGATATCGAGGAGGAGCCGCCGTTCTGATTCGGGAAATCGAACTTGCTTATTTTTGAGCGGGTTCACTTCATCAAAATCTCCATAGGCTATTACTCGTTTTTGAGTAAAACTCGTGTGATGATTTTGAAAAAATGTAATGCGGATTTTTGAATAAATGTACCCACATTTTCGGCTGCTCCGACAGCCGTTCTTCTCCCGTAAGGGATAGCCCCGCAGGGCGGAGTAGTTCTTGTGGCGGTCTGATGCTGCCGCAAGTACTACGGAGTTACAAGCGGCGCTCTGCACCGTTGTAACCGGCTTCCGCCAAGTAGCTTTTTCCCTGCGACCATACCTTGTGTCGTTCAGGGAAAATTTGCCCGTCAGGGCTGGCGATAGCCCTTCCGCCTCAGCGGTCATGAAAGGAGTTGATGCCTATGATTTACAGATTGGATTTCGTAGAAAGAGAGAAGTAAATCCAATGAAAAAGAGAGGTCAATGAAATGAAAGAGAAACGTATTTCATTCGGTCAGGGAAAGGGTTCTCTGACTCACAATAACAGGGAGTTCATGGCGGACAATGTTGATCCGCTCCGCACTCCGCAGAACATCACCTTCGTGCGTCAGCCGATAGGCGAAGCCTACGAGCAGCTTTTTGCTGAATCCACCGAGCGATATAATGCCCGTCAGAAAAGAAATGATCGCATGATACATGGCAGCTACTACGAACACCTTTTTGGTGTCAAGCCTTGCAACACTGTCCGCACTGCCGCCGACAAACGCAAGAGCTTTTATGAGGACGTTGTGCAGATCGGAAAGAAGGAAGATTCGGGATACGGTACCGAGGACTTTCAGCTTGTTGCTGATTGCCTGAAAGAGTACATGGAAGGTTTCCAGAAACGCAATCCCAACTTTTACGTTTTTAATGCCGTCCTGCACATGGACGAGGCGACTCCCCATCTGCACATCGACTACATTCCTGTCGGTCACTACAAGAGAGGACAGGACGTTCAGAACGGTATCGCCCAGGCTCTCAAAGAGATGGGCTACGGTGAAGGCAAGCAGGCTATTGCCCGTTGGCGAGCTGCCGAGGTCGAGGTGCTGAACAAGATATGTCTTGAACACGGTATCAAGCCCCTTGCTCCCGAAAAGGCGAGAGGGACACTGGAGATACCTGAGTATAAAGAAAAACGCAGACAGGCTGACGAGCTGGCGGTGCAGAATGCTCAGGCAGAAGCAGAGCTTTCTGAAAAACGCTCGGAGAGTGAAAAGCTCGATCAGCAGATCGAAGAAAAGTCGGCACAAGTCAAGGCGATACTCAACTACATTCCCGACTATGAAAAGGAGTTCCAGATTGAGGACGAGTGTGAGCAGCTTTGCAGAGAACTGAGCAGTCTGCTTGATGGCAAGCTATCTATCATGAAGCACTCGGACGAGATCATCTCCAAGGCACAGCGCCTGAGCAAAATCATGAAGAAGCTCAGTGACAGCACCCACAAGTCCGGCGATACGATATATGCTCTCCGTGAACGGCTTGACAGGAGCCTGAAAGAGACGGAAGATGTACGTCAGCGCCTGAAACAGACTTCGGGAGAATGCTCAGAGCTTCGCCGTGATGTTTCTTCTCTGCAAGCTGAGGTAGATGACCTGACAGAGTTTGTGACCCTGCTGAAACGCTTAGAGCCGCAAAAGTATGCTGAGGTCAGACAGGCACAGGAGTATGTTCACAGTCAGCGTGAACAGGAAGTGCAGCAACAGTCCGCCACCAGAAAAAAGAAATCGTGGGGACTTGAATAACACAAGATAGAACAAAAGAATATATTTATGACATACCCTGAAAAGATACGTCAAATCTCTTGACAAGCCCGAAATATTGCGCTAAGATTATAGATGTACAAGGGTATGTCATAGATTTTTAGGAGGTAATCTATGGCAACAATAAAGAAGCGTGGCGACAGCTATCTTATCAGAGTGAGCTGCGGCTACGATGTCAACGGCAAACACAAGGAACAGTCCATGACGTGGCGACCCGATGAGGGTATGACCAAGAAGCAGATCGAGAAAGAGCTTAACCGTCAGGCTGTGATGTTTGAGGAATCGGTCAATCACGGTTTCAAGACTTCTGCTATGAAGTTTCAGGAGCTTGCGGAGGAGTGGTTCGAGAACTACGCGAAGAACGCTCTCAGAAGCACTACATATGAGAGAATGCTCCAGCTCACGCACCGTGTTTATCCTGCTATCGGTCACTTGCGTATCGACAAGATAACCGCAAGGCACTTGCAGGGATTCGTGAACTCTCTCGCCAAGGAGGGAGCGAACGAAAAAACGGGCAAGCCCCTCGCACCGAAAACGATACGTCACAATCTCAGCTTCATCTCGGACGTATTCAGCTATGCTGTCCGTATGGACTTGGTATCGGACAACCCGTGCAGGAAAGTGACTATCCCGAAAGGCGAGGTCAAGGAGAAGCCTATCTACTCGCAGGAGGAGATCGCACAGCTTCTCACGGCTATCAACGGCGAGGACACAAAGTACCGTGCTTTCTTCTATCTGATCGCATATAGCGGTTTCCGCAGGAGCGAGATGCTCGGTCTGGAATGGAAAGACATCGACTTCGAGAATAATATCATCAGCATCAAGAGAACGAGCAACTACACGGCGGAGCGTGGCATCTATACCGACACCACAAAGACCAAGCGTTCAAAGCGTGTATTGAAGATCAGTCCGTACATCATGGGTATCCTCAAAGAACTGAAAGACGAGCAGGACGAGGAAGCACTCCGCTTGGGCGACAAGTGGGTGGAGAGCGACAGGTTGTTCGTCAAGTGGAACGGCGAACCCATGAACAATCAGACCCCTTACGGCTGGCTGAAAGAGTTCTGCGAGAAGAATGATATGCCTTTCTACGGTATTCACAGTTTCAGGCACTTCGCAGCTTCGGCTCTGATCTCGTCGGGTCTTGATGTGGTAACAGTATCGGGGGCGTTAGGGCATTGCAACTCGGGAACGACTTTGAACGTCTATGCTCATATGTTCCAGACCGCACAAGCAAGAGTGGCTCAGGCGATGGACGGAGCGTTCAGTTTTCTTCCGCAGGATACAACAACTTAAAACAAGAATGTCCGCTACATGATCCGAATAGCGGACAAGTAGCGGACAAACCCTATTTTCGGTATAAAAGAAAAACTCGGAAACAACGTATTTACGCTGTTTCCGAGAACGTTGAATGGTGACCCGTACGGGAATCGAACCCATGATTACGCCGTGAAAGGGCGTCGTCTTAGCCGCTTGACCAACGGGCCGAAAATGGCTGCGACAGGATTTGAACCAGTGACCGATCGGGTATGAACCGATTGCTCTAGCCAGCTGAGCTACGCAGCCATATATCTGAAACAGCGTTTCCGCCGCTCATGACTTTGATATTATACCCTATTTTCTCTGAAATGTCAAGCGTTTCATGAAATTCCGTCAAATTGCACAACTGTACCTTCGGTTTCACAGCAAAACCTGTGCTTTGATTCGGAGGGACAGCCGGAAACCTGTGAAAAAAACGCTTGCAATTTCCCTTAAAATATGGTACAATAATAGAGTTTGGAAGGATCGGCGATCTGCCGAAGCGAAAGGAGTTCTGATTTCAAAAATGAAAGTTGCAAATTTACTGGGTGAGCGTTTCAAGAACGCGCCGAAGGACTGTGTGATCGAGAGCCATGCGCTGATGATGCGCGGCGGTTACATGAAATATATGGCAAACGGTATTTTCTCGCTGTATACCCCTGCAAAGCGGATCATGCGCAAAATTGAGCAGATCATCCGTGAGGAGATGGATGCGGTTGACGGACAGGAGGTCTTGTTCCCTGTTGTGATGCCGGCGTCACTCTGGGAAGAATCCGGGCGCTACACCAGCATCGGCAGCGAAATGGCACGCTGGAAGGATCGCTCCGGCAATGCAATGGTGCTTGGCATGACCCATGAGGAGGCTGCGGTTCACCTTGCACGCGATACTGCGCAGTCTTACACCGATTTTCCGTTCATGATCTACCAGATTCAGACCAAGTTCCGTGATGAGCCCCGTGCCAGAGGCGGACTGATCCGCGTGCGCGAATTCACGATGAAGGATGCGTATTCCTTCCACACCTCTCAGGCGGATCTTGAACGCTATTATGCCCGCGTTTTTGAAGCATACAACCGCATTTTCACCCGCTGCGGCTGCAAGAATTTCATCTCTGTCCAGTCCGATTCCGGCATGATGGGCGGCAGCATTTCGCATGAGTTCATGCTGCTGACAGAGGTCGGCGAGGATACGCTCGCAATCTGCGACTGCGGCTACCGCGCCAATATGGAGGCAGCGGTTGTTTCGGTGCAGAATGAGCCGGGCGAGGTGCAGCCGCTGACTGAGGTCGCAACACCGGGCATCAAGACAATCGACGATCTCAAGAATTTCCTGCATATGGACGAGAAGCAGCTTGCAAAGGCTGTTGTGTATCAGAAGAACGACGATGACAGCTTTGTGATTGTCTTCATTCGCGGCGATCTGGAGGTCAATGAAACCAAGCTGCGGAATTACCTCGGCTTTGAGATTCATCCGGCAGTCGAGATTCCCGCGGAGAGCGGCATTGTCCCGGGCTTTATCGGTCCGGTCGGTCTGCCGAAGGAAATCCGCGTTGTGTATGATAAATCCTTGCAGGGTATCGAGTCGCTGGTCTGCGGCGCGAATAAGGCTGATACGCATTTCACCGGCCTGAATGCAGCGCGTGATCTCGGCGAAATTCACTATCATGATGTAGCAAAGACCTTTGCCGGCGCTGTCTGTCCGGAATGCGGCAGACCGCATATTCAGATTGAAAAGGGCATTGAAATCGGCAACATTTTCCAGCTCGGCAAAAAGTATACCGAGTCGATGGGGATGACCTATCTTGATGAAAACGGTGAGCGCCAGATCCCGATTATGGGCTGCTACGGCATCGGCGTCGGCAGACTGTGCGCATCGGTCTGCCAGGAGAGCCACGATCAGTACGGCCCGATCTGGCCGATGACCATTGCGCCGTGGCAGGTTGAAATCTGCAATCTGCGTGTGGATGATCCGGCTGTCAAGGAGGCGGCAGACCGCCTGTATGCTGAGCTGCTCTCTTACGGCGTCGAGGTACTCTATGATGACCGCGATATCCGTCCGGGCGCGATGTTTGCAGATGCGGATCTGTTCGGCATTCCGCTGCGTGCGGTTGTCAGCCCGAAATCGCTGGCAAACGGCTGCATCGAAATCTCGGCCCGCGACAAGTCGTTCAAGGAGCAGATTCCGGTCGCAGAGGCAACAACATGGCTCAGAGACAAGGTCGTTGAGATGCTGAAGCTCTGATTCCACAAGGCAGAAAAGCATCCCGATTGCTTTTCTGCCTTTATTATGTCCGGAATATGCTCCGGAAAAAAAGAGGGATTCAAATGAAACAGGAATACGATATTCTGATTGTCGGCGCGGGCCCGGGCGGCATTTTCTCCGCATACGAGCTCTGCCGCGCAAACAAGGGACTGAAAATCGCGGTATTTGAGTGCGGCAATCCGCTGCAAAGCCGCAAATGTCCGATTGACGGCAAAAAGGTGAAAAGCTGCATCAACTGCAAGACCTGCGCGATTATGAACGGCTTTGGCGGTGCCGGCGCCTTCTCGGACGGCAAGTACAATATTACAAATCAGTTCGGCGGCACGCTGTACGAGTACATCGGCAAGCAGGAGGCACTTGACCTGATGCGCTATGTCGATCAGATCAACCTCTCGCACGGCGGCGAGGGCACGAAGCTCTACTCCACCGCGAACACCGCCATCAAGAAAAAGTGCTTCGAGAATGACCTGCATCTGCTGGATGCGCAGGTACGGCATCTCGGCACGGATATCAACTATATCGTGCTCGAAAATCTCTATCAGGAGCTCAAAGAACAGGTCGATTTCTATTTCCGCACCTATGTCAACGGGGTCGAGCGAACCGATGCGGGATATGCTGTCAAGACAGAGCAGGGGGATTTCTACGGAAAAACCTGCATTATCTCTGTCGGCAGAAGCGGCAGCAAATGGATGGAGCATGTCTGCACAGCGCTTGAAATCCCGACAAAATCAAACCGCGTTGATATCGGCGTGCGGGTCGAGCTGCCGGCGGCAGTGTTCTCGCATCTGACCGACGAGCTCTACGAGAGCAAAATCGTCTACCGCACGAAGCAGTTTGAGGATCTTGTCCGCACCTTCTGCATGAATCCGCACGGCGTTGTCGTCAATGAGAACACGAACGGCATTGTCACGGTCAACGGGCACAGCTACGACGATCCCGCACTGCACACGGATAATACGAACTTCGCGCTGCTGGTCAGCAAGCATTTCTCCGAGCCCTTCAAGGACAGCAACGGCTACGGCGAAAGCATCGCGAAACTCTCGAATATGCTCGGCGGCGGGGTGATTGTCCAGCGCTTCGGCGACCTGACCCGCGGGCGGCGCAGCAATGCACAGCGCATTGCGGAGAGCTTTGTTGTGCCGACGCTTTCGGCGCAGCCGGGTGACCTGAGCCTTGTAATCCCGAAGCGCATTCTGGACGGGATTATTGAGATGATCTATGCGCTCGACAAGATTGCGCCCGGCACCGCAAACGATGACACGCTGCTCTACGGCGTCGAGGTCAAATTCTATAATATGGAGGTCGAGATCGACCGGAACCTGATGACCCGTTATGACGGGCTTTATGTCATCGGAGACTGTTCCGGCGTTACACACTCGCTCTCTCATGCATCCGCGAGCGGCATCCATGTCGCACGGCATATTCTGGGGAACTGCTGATCCCCGGACGCAGGCATAAAAAGCAGGGGAGGAGACCGGTGCGGCTTCCTCCCCGTTGATATTGTGATGTGTCCTTACGGCGCTTCAGATTGACAAAATACGCGGTTTCATGGTATAATAGCAATTGCCGCAATTGTCATCCGTTCGGGAATGCTTCCGCATCCTGAATCTGATTGCGGATTTCCTGCATTTTCGCGTCCCAGCGCGCACTTTCATCGGCGCAGCGCTTCAGATCGCCCGCGAGCACATTCAGCGTCTCATCCGGCAGATTCTTCTTATAGCGCAGTTTGTGCTCAAGGCTCGCCCAGAAGTCCATTGCCAGTGTCCGGAGCTGCACCTCCGCCTTGACCAACCGCTTCTCATTTTCGAGGAAAATCGGTACTGCAACAATCAGATGCAGACTCCGGTAGCCGTTCGGCTTCGGATTCTGAATGTAGTCCTTCCGTTCCAGCAGCGTGATATCATCCTGCTGCAAAAAGCAGTCTGCAAGGCGGTAAATATCCTGCACGAAGGAGCAGACAACCCGGATCCCCGCGACATCGTTGATCTGTGATTCGATGCCGTCCAGGCTGCGCGGGATATCCTTTGCGGAGATTTTCCGCAGAATGCTGCCGTAGCTCTTGATGCGCGACTGGATGAACTCGATCGGGTTGCTCTCGCCGTTGAGCGAGAACTGCTCGTTCAGCACCTTGAATTTGGTCTCAATCTCCATAATCGCGCACTTATAATAGGTGAAAAACTGCTGAATCGGCATCATGCTGACTTCGAGCAGATCAATAAACTCGGTTTCCGTAATGTCAATTTCGGCGAAATCCTGCATCTGCCGCATGATTTCCATATTCTGCGAATTGAACTGCGGCTGTGACATCGGGTAATCCATCTTAGCACTTCCTTTGTTTTCTGACAGTTCTCCCGTTGTTGAAACGGTATTCACATTATATCACAAAATGCCGTTGCGGTCAATGAAGACCGGATGAAATTTCTGTGATGTTTGCTTCATCTCTGGAGAAAGGAGAAATTCGGTATGCCGCATCAAATGCCGCCTGTGATTCGTCTGATTCCGAAACGGAAGAAGAATCTGTGGAAACTCGTGTTCAGCCGTCTGCTGCTGATTCTGTTTCTGCTTTTTTTGCAGCTTCTGATTCTGATGGCAGGCTACCGCTGGCTGGTGCAGTTCCGGACGGCTTATAATGTATTCCGCGTGACCTTTACCGCCGGTATGGTCATTTACCTGTTCAACTGCGATATGGACTACGCCGCAAAGCTGACATGGCTCGCCATCATCTCGCTGTTCCCGATCCCGGGCGCTATTCTGCTCTGGTATACATTGAATGATATCGGGCACAGAACGATTATGGCGCGTGTGTATCAGATGATCTACGATTCCAAGAACAAGATCCGGCAGAATCCGGCGGTGCTCAGCCGGCGCGAGCTGATTCTCTCCGGCACCGATGACCTCTGCCGGTATGTCAACCGCAGCGGGTGCTTCCCGATCTACAAGAATACCGAGGTCACATATTTCCCCTCCGGTGAGGATAAATATGAGGCGCTGCTTTATGAGCTGCAAAAGGCAAAACGCTTTATCTTCCTTGAATATTTCATTCTCGGCGAGGGGCTGATGTGGGGCTCAATTCTGGCCATTCTCAAGGAAAAAGCCGATCAGGGCGTCGATGTGCGCGTGATGTATGACGGGATGTGCGAAATGTCTTCGCTGTCCTTCGATTATCCGGATCGGATGAAAAAGCTCGGCATCCGCTGCAAGGATTTTGCTCCGATCCGCCCGGTCATCTCGACGCATTACAATTACCGCGACCACAGAAAAATCCTCGTGATTGACAATAAGGTTGCCTTCAACGGCGGCATCAATCTCTCCGACGAATACATCAACCGCGTGCGCCGGTTCGGACACTGGAAGGATACGGCAGTCATGCTGAGGGGCGAGGCAGTCAGCAGCTTTACGCTGATGTTCCTGCAAATGTGGAATATCACGGAGCGGCTGCCGGAATGGGATCGGTTTCTGTCGATTCCGAGTGACCCGGTGCAGGCGCGGGGCTATGTCATGCCCTACGGCGATATTCCGATGGACGGGGACAAGGTCGGCGAGAATGTCTACCTCGATATTCTCTACCGCGCAAAAACTTATGTTCACATTATGACGCCTTATCTGATTCTCGACGGCGAAATGGAAAGTGCGCTGAAATATGCGGCAATGCGCGGCGTAGACGTCAAAATCATTCTGCCGGGAATCCCGGATAAGCCCTATGCCTTTGCCATTGCCAAAACCTATTACAGGTCGCTGACGGAGGCAGGCGTCAAAATCTACGAATATAAGCCGGGATTTGTTCATGCAAAGGTGTTCGTCAGCGATAGCTGCAAGGCGGTTGTCGGCTCGATTAACCTGGATTACCGCAGCCTGTATCACCACTTTGAATGCGCAACTTATCTCTATAAAACCGACTGTATCCCGGATATTGAGCGCGATTTTCAGCGCACGCTCCGGCTGTGCAGGACGGTCACGCCGGTCTCAATCCGGAACGACCCGTTCCGATATAAGATTCTCGGCGGCATTATGCGGATTGTTGCGCCGCTGCTGTAACGGGCACGGAACCGTGCGTCCGGCTGCAAAGCGGCTCAATATACTCTCTCTCTCAGAAAGGAAGATTTTATGGAACAGAATCGAAATTGGGGATGCGAAGCGGTGTTTTATCAGATTTATCCGCTCGGTCTCTGCGGTGCGCCCTTTGCCAATGACGGCGTGCAGGAGCACAGAATCCTGAAGGTGATCGACTGGGCGGAGCACATCGCAAAATGCGGCTGCAATGCCGTCTATTTCTCCCCGGTGTTTGAATCGGATACACACGGATATGATACCCGCGACTATTGCAGAATCGACGTTCGCCTCGGTACGAATGAAGACTTCAAACAGGTTGTCGATGCGATGCACGCGAACGGCATCCGCGTTGTATTGGACGGCGTGTTCAATCATGTCGGACGGGGCTTTCCGCAGTTCCGCGATGTCTGCGAGAAGAAATGGGACTCGCCGTACAGAGACTGGTTCATCACGAATTTCGACGGAAACAGCTGTTACAATGACGGCTTCTGGTACGAGGGCTGGGAGGGGCATTATGAGCTCGTCAAGCTCAACCTCCGCAATCCGGCTGTTGTGTCGCATATCCTTGACGCGGTGCGCTTCTGGGTGGAATACTTCGGCATCGACGGCATCCGGCTCGATGTCGCATACTCGCTCGACTTCGACTTCCTGCGCACGCTGCGCCGCTTCACCGACAGCCTGCGCCCCGATCTGCTGCTGATCGGTGAGCTGCTGCACGGCGATTACTCCCGCTGGGTCAATCCTGAAATGCTGCATTCCGCGACGAATTATGAGTGCTACAAGGGTCTGTATTCCAGCTTCAATTCGCTCAATATGTTTGAAATCTGCCATTCGCTCAAAAACCGCTTCGGCCCTGAGCAATGGTGCATGTACCGCGGGATGCATCTGCTCTGCTTTGCCGATAATCACGATGTTACGCGTATTGCAAGCATCCTCAATAACCCCGCGCATCTGCCGCTTGTATATACCATGCTCTTCGGTATGCCGGGTATCCCGTGCATTTACTACGGCAGCGAATGGGGCGCGAAGGCAGAGAAAAAGGACGGCGATCCCGCACTCAGACCGTGCTTTGAGAAGCCGGAGTTCAACGATCTGACCGCGCTCATCAGCCGGCTCGCCGAGGCGCATAAGTCCTGCAAGGCGCTCTGTTACGGCGATATCAAAATCCCGGTGCTGACCAATCAGCAGTGCATTCTTCAGCGCGATTTCGAGGGCGAGCGCGTGTTTGTCGCGATCAACGCCTCCGATCAGCCTTATACCGCGCATTTCGATGCCGGATACGGGCTCGCAGACGATTTTGTCACCGGCGGCACGCATGACTTCGGCGGCGGCAGTCTGCTGGAGCCGCTGAGCTGCCATATCTGGCGCTGCAAATAATGAAAGAGGGGAGAAACCGCTGCGGCTTCTCCCCTTTGCATTATCCCCAAAGTCCCGGAGGGTCTAAATCCGGCTTTTTTGCAGCTCCCAGAATGCAACTGCGCTTGCCGCCGCAACATTCAGCGAATCAACCCCGTGCTGCATCGGAATGCGCACAGTATAGTCACATTTTGCGATTGTTTCCGCGCAGAGTCCGTCGCCTTCCGTTCCCATGATGATCGCCGCTTTTTCGGAATTCCGCAGCCGCGGATCGGACAGGCTGACCGAATCATCGCATAACGCCATTGCCATGCAGGTATACCCGCGCTCCCGCAGCCGCCCGATAATCGGTGCGGCATTCCGTGCGCTGTCATTGCGGTACCACGGAATCTGGAACACCGTTCCGGTGCTGACCCGCGCCGCCCTGCGGTACAGCGGATCCGCGCAGCCTTTGGTCAGCAGCACCGTATCCATGCCCAGTGCTGCTGCCGAGCGAAAAATTGCGCCGAGATTCGTCGGATTCATGATGTTTTCCAGTATCACGAGCCGGTTCATTTCCTCAGTGACTGCGGGTATCTGCGGCGGTTTTCTCCGCATTGCACACAGCACGCCGCGTGTCAGGTGCAGTCCGCGGATGCTGTTGAGCACCGGCTCATCTGCAAGGTAAACCGGTGTATCCGGAAACTGCGCCGTGATCGCCCGCACCTGTTCATTGTAAAAAACGGGGTCAATCAGAAAGGCTGCGGGTTGATAGCCCGCAGCAAATGCCCGCGTAATCACATTGGCGCTCTCGGCGATGAAGAGTCCCGGCTCCGGCTCGTAAATATGGGCAAGCTGTGTTTCGGAGCAGCTCAGCCACTCCTGCCACGGCGATTCCGCAAGCGCCGTGATCCGCATTTCATTTCCCATGATATCCCCTCCGTTACTGTGATTATATCATATTATGCAAGAAAACGCAATGGGAGCGGACAAAAAAGTCTTTGAAGGAACTGCCGGGGAGTAAAAACGGAGCCGGGCACTGCCCGCCGGGCATTGTCCGCTCATCTTTTATTCCGATTTGCACTTTTCATCCTCGGTACGGGGGTGACAACCCAAAGAGGGAAAGGGGAAAGCGCAAACTTCGTTTGCTTATCCCCCTTTCCCCCTTTAGGTTTTCGCCCCCGAGCCCCCGCTTTCCTGATTCCCCT
>Ga0310691_10003597_pt1 | contig 18389 bp, 17 predicted proteins | sample 176DNAGHGlowgp2_FD_203887 | JGI IMG/M metagenome (GOLD analysis project Ga0310691, IMG submission 203887) | Sheep rumen microbial communities from Palmerston North, Manawatu-Wanganui, New Zealand - 1766 DNA GHGlow gp2 (v2) (version 2) | ecosystem: Host-associated > Mammals > Digestive system >...
ATGTGCATGGGGAATACCAGAAGGCCATTGATGGATATGAAGCATTGCTCAAGAAAGGGGTCTCTGCTGACTTGTACTACAACCTCGGTAATGCTTATTATCGCACGGAGAATATCACTCGTTCTGTCTTGAATTATGAACGGGCACTTTTGTTGTCACCCAGCGATCCCGACATTCGGTTTAATCTTCAGATGGCACGGTCGAAGACCATTGATAAGATTGTACCGGAACAGGAAATGTTCTTTGTTACGTGGTATCGTTCATTGGTCAATATAGCAAGTGTTGACGGATGGGCCATGATTGCACTCACCTGTCTGGGACTTGCCATCATCTTGGTATTGCTTTATCTCTTCTCCAATCATATTTGGCTGCGTAAGGTGGGCTTTTTCGGAGCTTTCCTCATGATAGTCGTCTTTGCATGTAGCAACCTGTTTGCCCATCAGCAGAAAAAACAACTTCTGAATCGCACAGGAGCTATCATCATAGAGTCGGCTGTCAACGTGAAGAGTACACCTGCCAAGAATGGCATAGATCTTTTTATTCTCCATGAGGGAACCAAGGTGACCATTATCGATGCCTCGATGAAAGACTGGAAGGAAATCCGGTTGGCCGATGGCAAGGAGGGATGGGTGGAAAACCGACAGATGGAGACGATTTGACAGATCTTAAGACAGACGCTCAATGGATTTACAGACCATCATCGATTTCGACAAACAGTTGTTGCTTCTGCTCAATGGGAGTGAGTCACTCTTCCTTGATTCTATGGTGACCACTCTGACGAATGCCTGGACGTGGGTGCCTCTCTATATCAGCCTCTTGATAATTGTCATTAAGAATAGCGACAGTGCCTTGAAGGTCTTTCTGGTTTTGGCAGCGGCAGGGCTCTGTGTTCTTTTGACAGGCACGATTGATGATGCTATCGTTAAGCCTATGGTAGGTCGCTGGCGTCCCACCCGCGACCCAGAAATCGGACTTCTTGTAGATACGGTCGATGGCTATCGTGGAGGTGATTATGGCTTTTTCTCTGCCCATGCATCCAACACGTTTAGTATTGCCGTCTTCTTCTGTTGGCTGGTGCGCAGCCGTCTGCTGTCTGTGGCACTTGTCCTTTGGTCGTTCACCAACTGTTGGACACGTCTTTATCTAGGTGTTCATTTTCCCGGTGATATTCTGGTTGGCCTTTGCTGGGGGGGACTCATGGGAACGGGAGTTTACTTCCTTTATCGTTATGTTTTGGATCGGCTTTCTCCCCCCGTTTCGTTTACCTCACTCACTTATACGAAAACAGGCTTTAGCCGTGAGGATGCTGATTTGCCGGTCTGTATATTGGTGTTTACCCTTATTTATGCCGTCATCCGGGCGTGTCTTGTATAATATCAAACTATGATGAATCCTAAGCATATTCATATCAGCGACTATCAATATCCGCTCCCAGACGAGCGCATTGCCAAGTTCCCTATTGCTCAGCGTGATCATTCCAAACTTCTGGTCTATCGTCAGGGCGCAGTAGGAGAGGATGTCTTTTACAACCTGCCTAACTACCTTCCAGAGGGTAGTCTGATGGTGTTCAACAACACCAAGGTGATTCAGGCACGCATGCACTTCCGAAAGTCTACGGGTGCCCTCATAGAGGTGTTCTTACTAGAACCGGCTGAGCCTTCTGACTATGAGTTGATGTTTCAGACCACAGGCCATTGTGCCTGGTATTGTATGGTAGGCAATTTGAAGAAGTGGAAAGAAGGTTCGCTCAAGCGCTCATTGACTGTTGAAAATGGAACGTTGACCGTTGAGGCCACGCGTGGAGAGATTCACGGAACCTCTTATCGTATTGATTTCTCATGGACGGGTGGACTCTCTTTCGCTGAGGTGATTGATGCGATGGGTGAACTGCCCATTCCGCCTTATCTCAACCGGGCGACGCAGGAGAGTGACAAGACCACTTACCAGACGGTCTATTCTAAGATAAAAGGTAGTGTTGCTGCTCCGACGGCAGGTCTTCATTTTACAGAACAGGTGTTACAAGCGATAGATTCTGCAGGTATAGAGCGTGAGGAGCTTACGTTACATGTTGGTGCGGGCACCTTTAAACCTGTGAAAAGTGAGGAGATAGAAGGACATGAGATGCATACTGAGTTTATCAGTGTGCGCCGTTCTACCATCCAGAAACTGATAGACCACCAGGCTTCTGCTATAGCTGTGGGAACCACAAGCGTACGTACTCTTGAGAGTCTCTATTATATGGGCATCAAGGTGATGCGGAATCCTGAGCTTTCCGAGGATCAGCTGCATGTGGCTCAATGGGAACCCTATATGGAGGTAGATGTGAAAGATCGCTGTCCTGCTGTTGAGGCATTGAGGGGGTTGGCTGCGTGGATGGATGTGAAAGGGCTGGAAGTGCTTCATTCCAGTACACAGATCATCATAGCCCCAGGCTACGATTATCATATTGTCAAGATGCTCGTTACTAATTTCCATCAGCCACAGTCCACCTTGTTGCTATTGGTAAGTGCTTTTGTCAAGGGCGACTGGCGGAAGATTTATGATTATGCCTTATCTCATGATTTCCGTTTCCTGAGTTATGGCGATTCTTCTCTGCTGATTCCTTAGCTGTTTTTAGCACGCAGCTGCCAGAAAGCAACGGCTGCGGCAGCTGCTACATTCAGGGAGTCAACACCATTGGCCATCGGAATACGAACCACATAGTCGGCTCTTTCTATTGTCGTTTGAGGAAGTCCGTCACCTTCTGTTCCCATGATAATGGCTAGGCGTTGTTCTTGGGCCACCGTGGGGTCTTCGATAGATACCGATTGGTCTGTCAGAGCCATCGCAACGGTCTTGAAGTCATAGTCTTGTAGGGTGCTATAGCAGTCCAGCCAGGTCCAAGGGACAAGGAATACGCTTCCCATCGATACACGAACAGCTCTTCGGTTCAGAGGGTCACAGGCATTTCTTGTCAGCAGTACTGCATCAATGCCCAGTGCGGCTGCTGAACGGAAAATAGCACCGATATTTGTCGTATCTACAACACCATCAATTACTACAATCCGTTTCTGCTTGTTGGTGGAACTGTCCTCAATAAGTTCTTGAAGCAATTCTCTTGCAGGACGCTCCTGGCGTCTGCGCATGGCACAAAGCACACCCCGTGTCAGTGTATAGCCGGTCAGACCCCCTAAGATGGTCCGGTCACCAGTATAAAGAGGTATATTTCCACATTGCTTAATAATGGCTTTGGCATCACCCTCAATATGTTTTTGTTCACAGAGTAATGCCAAAGGCTCATAGCCAGCGTTAAGGGCAACTTGTATCACTTTGGGACTCTCTACGATAAAAATGCCCTTCTCCGGTTCTACCTTGTTTCGAAGTTGGGCTTCTGTCAATGTAGAAAACAACTCAACACCGGGAGTTGTCAATGAGTTAATCTGTATGATGTTAGCCATGATATCTTCAGTTTCCGAATACTAAACAAGCCCAGTTCTGATCTTCTTTTTGAGATAATAGTGTCATACCTAAGCTTTGCGCCTTTTCTGTAAGTATCTGTATGTCAGAAGTATAGAATCCGCTTAGGATGAGACGCGCACCTGTCTTCATCTTTTTGTGCATCATTGGCATGTCGGCCAACAGAATGTTGCGGTTGATGTTTGCCATCACGAGGTCGAATGAGCCTTTTACCTCTTTTAAAACGCTGATATTACCCAGCAAGGAGGTGAAACGGTCGTCTACCTGATTGATGATGGCATTATGGAGGGCATTGGCTACACTCCACTCATCGATATCATATCCCACCGCCTCACTGGCACCAAGTTTCAGGGCACAGATGGACAGGATTCCGGTTCCTGTCCCACAGTCAAGCACACGCCCTTTTGGGATAAGTTCCAAAAGGGTAGTACAAATCATTCGTGTAGTTTCGTGAGTGCCGGTACCAAAGGCGAGCTTCGCATCTATTTCGATAGCTATTGACTGTTTTGGAAGGGGGACTGGCAGATGCCGACCATCATGAATAACTATCCCGGCAGATTGATCTCGGTTAATGATGATGGGGTCAAACCCTTCCTGCTCCCACTGCTCATTCCAATCGCGGTCTTCAGCCTCGCGCACGTCAAAACTAATACTAACGTCTTGGAATGGGAAATCCGCTAGGGCTGCTTGTAGTGCAGCCTCGTTGAATAGGGCCTGTTGTATATACCCCGTTACACCAGTCTCAGTCTCTATGAAAGTCTCAAATCCTGCATCTCCAGCCAATGCGGCTAAAACATCACCAGCATCCGTGGAGTGGGGACTAATAGTGAATTCTACCTCGAAATATTTCATATTGTATGTTAAATTTTGGTGCAAAATTACAAAAAATAGGGAAAATCCTATCGTGGTTTAGGGTTTTTCCTTACTTTTGCATTAAATTTGTAGTTAATTTTGCAACGTGAACAATTAAATAGAGCAGAAATATGAAGAAACTGATTTTATTCTCGTTACTCATCGGGGCTATGCCTCTTTCGATGATGGCCCAGAATGATGATCTCTACTTCGTTCCTAAAAAGAAAACGGCAGTGGAGACAATGGCTGACAATTACGGTCTGCCTCGTGAAACATACTACTCTGGAAGCAATCGTAGTGTTGACGACTATAATCGTCGGAGGAGTACTTACGAGCCACTGGACTCTGCTTCGTCCGATATCATCGATTTTAATGGGGAACTTGGTGTTTATCCGGATTCACTGGATGACTACACGCTCACCAGGAAGATGGAGCGTTTCGACGACTATAGACTCTCCGACAATGCGGCCTATTGGGCAGGCTATCAGGAAGGCATCTATGATCTGATGTGGCATTCTCCTTGGTATTTCCGCACCTACGGATGGCATGGTTGGTACGATCCTTGGTATTACACAACATGGTATGATCCTTGGTATTATGGCAGTTGGCGTTATGGCTGGTATGATCCTTGGTATTACGATTCTTATTATTGGGGTTATCCCTATTATCGCTATGGCTATGCCTACTGGGGTGGAGGTGCCAGAAACCTTCGCAGCTATAATGACCATGCTGGTACCATCAATATGCGTTCGGGCCATATGAATGGCCGCACTTATAATTCGACCAGCATAGGCAGTTCACGTGCAAGTGGTGGCAGCACTCGTCTGGGTGCCCAGCGTACTAGTAGCTTGCGTAATCGTACGGTAGGCAACCATACTGCCGCTAACCGTACCTCGACGGTGAGATCCAATACGCGTACCACAACGAATACGACCTATAGCGCACCTGTTATTACAAGTAGTCGTGGCAGCAGTGTTAGTGGTGGCGGATTCAGTGGTGGCGGCGGTGGTCGCGTTTCCTCTGGTGGCGGCGGTGGCGCACGTAGCGCAGGTGGACATGCTGGTGGCCGGAGATAATCGTCAAGCTTGAAATTTGTGATTATTTTATAGTTCTAATATATACGACGATGAAGAAGTTTTTTTTCGCAGCTTTAGCTATGGCAGTCGTCCTGCCAGCTTTTGCACAGGATACATACGAGAGTGGCCGACTATTAGGCGGCGACCTTAACGGAACGGCCCGCTATGTAGGCATGGGTGGAGCCATGGAGGCCCTTGGTGCTGATATCTCTACTACAGGAACTAACCCAGCAGGTATCGGCCTGTTCCGTCATTCCACCATGAGTGCTGGCTTCGGACTGGTCTCTCAAGCTGACGCCCATGAGTTTGATGGTCGAAGCACTACCAACATGAGTTTCGATCAGGCCGGCTTTGTCTATTCCATGCGTATGGATCGTAGTTCGTTTATCAATTTTGCGTTTAACTACCATAAGAGCCGCAATTTCAATCAGATTCTCTCTGTAGCCGATCATGCTATTCATGAGGCGTCAGTGAATCTGATATCATCAGAGAAAGACTTGCAGGGTTACTATAGCCTTGGCATGCGCGATGACAACCTGATAGGCTATCAGAGCCCTACGAGCAGCCTTCAGGCACTTAACTTCAGCCAGCTTGACTGGCTCAATGCCAATGTGCTGGCCGATGAGGTGGGAACTGATGACTTCGTGCTTTACGGTATGGCGGCAGACACTTATAACTTTGACCGTGCTTCACGCGGTTGGATCAATGACTTCGACTTCAACTTGAGTGGCAATTCCAACGACCGTATCTATTGGGGCGTTACAGTCGGTGTCCACGATGTCAGGTACAAAGGCTATAGTGAATATGCCGAAGGTCTGGTCACATCGTCAGGCGGCGATGGAGGTTTCGTGAGCTATGGTGATATGCGTACCATTAAGGGTACTGGCGTCGACATGAAGTTTGGTGTCATCGTCCGTCCTTTGGAGTATTTACCTTTCCGTGTGGGACTTTATATCAATACGCCCACTTGGTATGATCTGACATCGGAAAATACTACGGCCATTGTCAACCAAAGCTATCTGGGTGCTAATCTCGACGGTACATATGTAGAATTGGGAGATATCAACAATTCCTATGATTTCCGTTTTTACACCCCATGGAAGTTCGGACTTAGTCTGGGCCATACCATTGGCAACAATCTGGCTCTTGGCGCTACCTATGAGTTTTCAGACTATGGCGCCAGCCAGAACCGCGTGAAAGACGGCTACGATTCCTATGGTAACGAGGATTCTTATCAGGATACGCAGATGAAGCGAAATACTGAAGAAGTGCTGAAGGGCGTTTCTGCTTTGAAGGTCGGTCTCGAGTTTAAACCCGTTCCTGAAGTGGCCCTCCGTGCCGGCTACAACTACATCTCGCCTGCCTACAATACGAATGGTGTACGCGACATGACCATCAATTCCTATGGTGTGTCCTATGCTTCAACTTCCGACTATGTCAATTGGAGCAGCACCAACCGCTTCACCGGTGGCGTAGGTTGTAAGATTGGCAGTATGAATCTCGATCTGGCCTATCAGTATAGTGCCACCAACGGAGATTTCTATCCCATGCAGCCCGATATCTTCAAGACAGCTGAAATCAAGGGCAACGTTACGCCTGTCTCTGTCAGCAACAAGCGCCATCAAGTGCTTCTCACACTCGGCTACACATTCTGATTTGGTTGTGTCAACTTGTTAAAACCACATTGTCCTGATGAACAATGTGGTTTTTTCTTGATGGCTTCATGCAAATATGGCTGCATTTTTTTGTTTATTTGGCTGAAAATGCGTACCTTTGTGCGCAATTAATCAGATAATCATTAAACACAATAGAAAATGAAAAAGCTTTTATTGGGAGACGAGGCGATTGCCCAGGGTGCACTTGATGCTGGCCTGAGTGGTGTCTATGCCTATCCCGGCACTCCCTCTACTGAAATCACAGAGTATATCCAAGGCTCACCATTGGCTAAGGAGCGTGGTGTTCATAGCCGCTGGTCAACCAATGAGAAAACGGCTATGGAGGCTGCTCTCGGTATGTCGTTTATGGGTAAGCGGGCTTTGGTGTGTATGAAGCATGTGGGACTGAATGTCTGTGCCGACCCCTTTGTAAATTCAGCCATGACGGGCACTAATGGCGGACTGATCGTCTTAGTGGCTGACGATCCCTCCATGCACTCATCACAGGATGAGCAGGACTCGCGTTTTTATGGTAAGTTTGCGATGATTCCCATTCTCGAACCCAGTTCTCAGCAGGAGGCTTACGATATGATGGCCGATGCCTACGAGCTATCTGAGCAGATGCACCTTCCTGTCTTAATGCGCGTCACCACGCGCATGGCCCACTCTCGTGCCGTTGTCCAGTGTGTTGATACACCGCGTCAGCAAAACGCTCTCAACTATGATGCCCAGCCCTCTAACTGGGTCTTGCTTCCTGCTTTTGCCCGTAAGCGCAACGTTGTAGTGACGGGTCAGCAGCCTATTCTCGAACAGATGGCTGTCGATAGCAAATATAACCAGTATATTGATGGCTCTGACAACAAATTGGGTATCATTGCCAGTGGTATCGCCTTCAATTATCTGATGGAATGCTATCCTAATGGCTGTCCTTATCCTGTGCTGAAAATATCACAATATCCGATTCCCAAGAAACTCATTCGCCGCATGACCGATGATTGCGAGTACGTGCTGGTTGCCGAAGAGGGTCAGCCCTTCATCGAGGATCAGGTGCGTGGTGTGATGCCTGGCAATGCTGTCATCAAGGGACGTCTTACAGGCGAACTTCCTCGTACAGGCGAACTCAACCCAGATTTCCTTAAAAAGGCATTAGGTATTGAGAGCGATGAGAATTTTGCACCTTGTGAGGATGTGACACCCCGTCCGCCTGCTCTTTGTCAGGGTTGTGGGCATCGTGACGTTTATACTGCCCTCAATGAAGTGCTGCGCGACTATCCCAATGCCCGCGTGTTTGGTGATATTGGTTGTTATACACTGGGCTTTTTGCCTCCGTATAAGGCCATCCACTCCTGTGTCGACATGGGTGCTTCCATCACGATGGCCAAGGGTGCCAGCGATGCAGGTCAGTGGCCGGCTGTTGCCATTATCGGCGATTCGACTTTTACCCATAGTGGTATGACAGGTCTCTTGGATGCCATCAATGAGAATGCCGATATTACAGTGATTATCTCAGATAACCTGACCACAGCTATGACAGGTGGACAGGATTCTGCCGGTACCAATAAGTTTGAGGCTATTTGTAAGGGCCTTGGTCTCTCTGAGGATCACCTGAAGGTGGTGAACCCTATCCCCAAGAATATGCCAGAGATTACAGCTGCCATCCGTGAGGAGATCAACTATCACGGTGTGAGTGTCATCATCCCGCGACGTGAGTGTATGCAGACTCTCCAGCGTCATCTCAAGCAGAAAAAAAACCAAAAGTAATGACTATTTATTTATGAAAACAGATATTATTTTGTGCGGTGTAGGAGGTCAAGGAATCCTCTCAATAGCCACAATCATAGGCGAGGCCGCCATGAAAGAGAACCTCTATATCAAGCAAGCTGAGGTACACGGAATGAGTCAGCGCGGAGGCGATGTGCAGTCTAATCTGCGCATTTCCAGCAACCCAATTGCCAGTGACCTGATTGCTCTGGGAGGTGCTGACGTCATCATTTCTATGGAGCCAATGGAGGCGCTGCGCTATCTGCCTTTCCTGGCGAAGGATGGTTGGATTATCACTTCGAGTGCCCCTTTTGTTAATATTCCTAATTACCCTGATATAGAGACAATTAAAGCTGATTTGTCAAAATTGGAGAATGTCATTGTTCTCGATATCGAACAGGCTGCCAAGGATAATGGTGTGCCTCGTTCTGCCAATGTCATCTTGTTGGGTGCTGCCCAGAAGGCTCTTGGTATAGAGTACGATAAACTTGAGGATGCCATTCGACGTGTTTTCGCTCGTAAGGGTGAGGCTATTGTTGAGGCTAATATCAAGGCCCTCGCCATCGGAAGGGAGGCTCAGAAATGAATACACCGATTAAGAAAGAAGTCATTGATGGATTAGTGGCTGAGCTCGGCATTAAGGATTTTGCCAAGGCCACGATTCGTGAGGTCAAGCAGGTTGCCGCAAAGGCAGAGAAGGCGAGTGGGGTAGAATTCATTAAGATGGAAATGGGCATTCCCGGCTTACCTGCTGCTCAGGTAGGTGTAGATGCCCAGATCAAGGCTCTTCAGGACGGTATCGCCCACAGCTATCCTGATATTCAAGGTGCTCCCGTGTTGAAACAGGCTGCTTCCCAGTTTGTCAAAGCTTTCATTGGAGTTGACATTAAACCTGAAGGGTGTATCCCTGTGAGTGGTTCCATGCAAGGCACTTTTGCCTCGTTCCTCACTTGTTCACAGTGTGATAAACAGAAGGATACCGTTCTTTTCATCGATCCTGGTTTCCCTGTACAGAAAATGCAACTGCAGGTGATGGGCGTGAAATACAAAACCTTCGATGTTTATGCCTATCGTGGTGACAAGTTGCGTCAGAAGCTTGAGGACTATCTTGGGCAAGGCAACATCTGTGCCATTGTCTATTCCAACCCCAACAATCCATCATGGATATGTCTGCGTGAGGAGGAACTTCAGGTCATTGGTGAACTCGCTACTAAGTACGATGCTGTCGTAATGGAAGATCTCGCATACTTCGCCATGGACTTCCGTAAGGATCTCTCCACACCGTTCCAACCGCCTTATCAGGCTACTGTGGCCCGTTATACCGATAATTATATGCTGCTTATCAGTGGCTCTAAGGCCTTCAGTTATGCTGGTGAACGTATTGGCGTCACTTGCATCTCTGATGCTCTGTTCTGTCGTCATTTTGACGATCTTTCTGAGCGCTATCAGGGGTTGCCGTTTGGGCCAGTCTTCTCGACCCGTATGCTCTATGCATTGTCATCTGGCACGAGCCACAGTGCCCAGTACGCGATGGCTGCTATGTTACAGGCCGCCTATGAGGGTCAATACGACTTCCGCAAGGAAATCAGTGTCTATGGCCAGCGCGCCCACAAACTCAAGGAGATTTTCTGTCGTCATCATTTCTATGTGGTCTACGACAAAGACCTTGATGAACCTATTGCTGACGGTTTCTATTTCACCATCGGCTATCCTGGTATGACTTCTGGTCAATTGGCTCTCGAACTGATGTACTATGGTGTCTCGGCTATCTGCCTCATTACCTGTGGATCCGAACAAGAAGGCTTGCGCGTTTGTACTTCTTTTATAGAGGATCATCAGTATGAGCAGTTGGAAGAACGTATGCAAATTTTCGAACGAAACAATCCACGGTAATTGTTTTCTCTTAAACACAAATATTAAACTAAAAGACTATGTGCGGAATTGTAGGTTATTTAGGTAAGAAGGAGGCTTTCCCTATTCTTATAAAGGGCCTTCGCAGATTGGAATATCGTGGTTATGATTCAGCCGGCGTTGCATTGATCAATGCTGACGGTGAGTTGAATGTCTATAAGTCAAAAGGTAAAGTGGATAACCTTTGCGAGTTTTGCAGCGATAAGAATGTGAGTGGTACCATTGGTATTGCTCATACTCGCTGGGCTACTCATGGAGAGCCATCGTCTCGGAATGCTCATCCGCATTACTCCCAGTCGCACAACCTGGCTATTATTCATAACGGTATTATTGAAAATTATGCTGAAATCAAGGAAAAGCTGAAATCTAAGGGCGTGCAGTTCCAGAGTGACACTGACACCGAGGTGCTTGTACAACTGATTGAGTATGTAATGTTGAAAAAGAATCTTCCATTGTTGGAGGCTGTACAGGTTGCACTCTATCAGGTGATAGGAGCCTATGCCATCGCTGTTCTTGACAAACGAAATCCAGACGAGATCGTGGCTGCTCGTAAGCAGAGTCCGCTGGTGGTGGGTATCGGTGAGGACGAGTTCTTCATTGGCTCTGATGCCAGTCCGATTGTAGAGTATACAGACAAAGTGGTTTATCTCGAAGATGGTAATATTGCAGTCATTAAGCGGGGGGAGGAAATGCATGTGCTGAGTATTCTCGGCGAAGAGCAGGAGTTGAAGGTGAAGACGGTTGATATCGATCTCGGTCAGATAGAAAAGGGGGGATACCCGCATTTCATGCTGAAAGAGATTTTTGAACAGCCGGAATGCCTGACCAACTGCATGAGAGGCCGTGTGAATCTTGAGGCAGACCATGTGACACTTTCCGCCTTGATTGATTATCGTCGACAGATGCTGGAAGCTAAACGGGTTGTCATCGTTGCTTGTGGTACTTCGTGGCATGCTGGCCTGATCGGTAAACAATTAATTGAGTCTTTTTGTCGTGTGCCTGTCGAGGTGGAGTATGCATCGGAATTCAGATACAGGAACCCTGTGGTCGGAAAGGGTGATGTGGTCATTGCCATTTCACAGAGTGGCGAAACGGCTGATACTTTGGCTGCCATACAGTTGGCAAAGGAACGTGGTGCCTTTATCTATGGCATCTGCAATGCTATTGGCAGCAGCATCCCGAGGGCAACCGATACCGGAACCTATATCCATGTTGGGCCGGAGATTGGTGTTGCCTCGACCAAGGCGTTTACGGGTCAGGTGACGGTTCTCACAATGATAGCCCTGGCGATGGGAGAGGCGAAGGGTACCATCGACCGTGATGAATATCTGAAGGTGGTCAAGGGCTTGAGTGAGATTCCTGTGAAAATACGTGAGGTGCTACAGACGAATGACAAGGTGGCAGACTTGGCACGTACATTTACTTATGCACATAATTTCCTTTATTTAGGTCGCGGGTTCTCCTATCCTGTTGCCCTTGAGGGTGCCCTGAAGTTGAAGGAAATATCCTATATTCATGCGGAAGGCTATCCTGCAGCAGAAATGAAACATGGACCAATTGCGCTCATTGACTCGGATATGCCTGTCGTGGTTATTGCCACTCATAATGCCATGTACGAGAAGGTCCTTTCCAACATACAGGAGATAAAAGCCAGGCAGGGTAGGGTGATCGCACTTGTTTCTAAAGGAGACGACACGATAGCCAAGATTGCTGACGAGGTGATTGAGTTACCCGATGTGCTGGAGTGCCTGGAACCGCTGGTAGCAACCATCCCCTTGCAATTGCTGGCCTATCATGTTGCTGTTTGTAAAGGAAAGAATGTTGACCAGCCAAGAAACCTTGCAAAGAGTGTAACAGTGGAGTAAAACAGCAAAAAACAGGGTCGTAAACGGCTGAAAATAAAAAAAATGATGCAATTATTTGGTGGTTTCAAATAATTGCATTATTTTTGCATTTGAAAACAAAAAGATTACTACAACTATTCATATGGACGTAGGAGAAACTCTAGAGTCAAACATAAATCGTAGTGACTATAAGATCCTTATTGTCGACGACGTTATGAGCAATGTCTTGTTGCTCAAAATTCTGCTTTCAAACGAGAAGTTCCAGGTTTGTACGGCCAATTGCGGTAAAGCGTGTATTGAGCAGGCGCGGGCAGAACATCCAGATTTGATTCTGCTCGATGTGATGATGCCTGATATGTCGGGGTTCGATACAGCAGTCGTTATGAAGAAAGACGAGGAACTGAAAGAAATTCCCATTATCTTTTTGACGGCTCTGAACACACCACAAGACTTGGTACATGGCTTCCAAGTAGGTGCCAGTGACTTCCTAACAAAGCCTTTTAATAAGGAAGAACTGGTGATGCGTGTGATGCAGCAGATATCTCTCGTGGCTGCCAAACGTATTATTGAGAAGCAGAATGAGGAACTGAAAGCCACACTGAGTAATCGTGATAAGATGTATTCGGTCATTGCCCATGACCTGCGGTCTCCCATGGCCAGCATCAGGATGGTGCTTAATCTCGTGGTGCAGTCGGCATCACCGGAGACCGTCGGACCGGAACTGTACTCGCTACTCGACCAAGCAAACAGAGAGTCTGAGGAAGTTCATGATTTGTTGGACAACCTGCTGAAATGGACGAAGAGTCAGACAGGACGATTGAATGTCGTGCTTCAAGATCTGGATCTTAACGATATCGTTCCTGGCGTGGTTGAAATCTTCAATATGATTGCTCAGACAAAACATATCATTCTTGACCTGAAAAAGCCTGAGACACCATTGAAAGTCTATGCCGACAATGACATGCTGAAGACGGTGTTGCGCAACTTTATATCTAACGCCATCAAGTTCTCACCCGAGAATTCCACCATTCATATTGCCATGGATACAGAAGGCGACTTCGCCCGAATCAGTGTGAGGGATCAGGGCGTGGGTATTGCTACTGACAGACTAGGATCTATCTTCCATAAAGGTGAGACAACATACGGTACAGGAGGTGAGGAAGGTTCAGGGCTTGGACTTCAGCTCTGTCAGGATTTCGCCCGTAAGAATGGTGGCGACTGTTATGTGGACTCTGTGGTGGGTCAGGGCTCTACCTTCAGTTTTACGGTTCCACTAAAGAAAGATTAATGGCTACACCTATTTATATTATAGAGGAAAAGAAACTTCGCCGCAACCTTAGGCTCATCTCTGAGGTTGCGGCGAAAGCCGATATTGAGATTATCCTTGCCTTTAAGGCATTTGCCTTGTGGAAGACATTCCCCATTTTCCGGGAGTATATTCACGCCACCACAGCCAGTTCGCTGTCAGAGGCTCGTCTTGCGCTGGAGGTGTTCGGAGCACCTGCTCACACCTTCTCACCGGCGTACACGGACGATGAAATAGATGAAATCATCAGATATTCTTCTCATCTGACATTTAACTCTCTCTCACAGTATGCGCGGTATCATGAGCGGGCCGTTGGCGTCTCGGTGGGACTGAGAGTGAATCCAGAGTATTCAGAAGTCGGCACATTATTGTATAACCCCTGTGCTCCGGGGACGCGTTTTGGAGTGACTGCAGATAAGCTGCCAGAGCAACTGCCTGGGGATATAGAAGGGTTCCACTGTCATTGCCATTGCGAGAGTGGGGCAGACGTGTTCCAAAGAACCTTGGCGCATATTGAGGATAAGTTTGCCAAATGGTTCCCACAACTGAAATGGATTAACTTCGGTGGTGGTCACTTGATGACTCGAAAGGACTATGATGTGGAATTGCTTATTCAGATCATGCAGGATTTCCATCAGCGCTACCCTTGGCTGAAAGTGATATTGGAACCTGGCAGCGCCTTTGCCTGGCAGACGGGGCCCTTGGTATCGCACGTGGTGGATATCGTAGAAGACAAAGGCATCAAGACTGCCATACTTGACGTGAGCTTTACCTGCCACATGCCAGATTGTCTGGAGATGCCTTATCATCCTGATGTACGGGGAGCGGAACTTGTGAGTCTGGAGCAGGCGACAGAGCCGCAGACCTACCGTCTGGGTGGTAACAGTTGTCTGAGTGGTGACTTTATGGGGTCTTGGCATTTCAGCCATGAACTGGTGATTGGTGAAGAGGTCATTTTTGAAGATATGATTCACTACACGACCGTGAAGACCAATACCTTCAATGGTATTACTCACCCTTCCATAGCGATGTTGCATGAGGATGGATCGATAGAAGTCTTGCGCCAATTTGGTTATGAAGATTATCGAAATCGTATGGATTAATGCCTGTCAAACGTCCTATTTTCGATAAAATGGCATTTTTTTGCAAAAAAAATCCCCAAAAAGTTTGTCAGTTCCAAAAAAAGCATTACCTTTGCATCCGCATTCAGGGGAATGCTCCTCGCAGAGGATGAAAAATGCGGAAATAGCTCAGTTGGTAGAGCACAACCTTGCCAAGGTTGGGGTCGCGGGTCCGAGTCCCGTTTTCCGCTCCATTTATTGAACAAAAAAGAGGCATTAAGGAAAGGTCCTAATGTGAAAATGCCCAGGTGGCGGAATTGGTAGACGCGCACGTTTCAGGTGCGTGTGCCGCGAGGCGTGCAGGTTCGAGTCCTGTTCTGGGCACTCTTTTTTATTCACTCTGTTTATTGTTGGAGAGGTGGCGGAATTGGTAGACGCGCTACTTTGAGGGGGTAGTGTCAATTGCGACGTGGGAGTTCGAGTCTCCTCCTCTTCACATAGTTTTTTGCGGAAATAGCTCAGTTGGTAGAGCACAACCTTGCCAAGGTTGGGGTCGCGGGTCCGAGTCCCGTTTTCCGCTCTTTTATTAGGAAAACAACGAATCGTTCTTACATGAATTTATATTTACGATATTTCGACCGTGAAACACTTGTACACACTGTCGACGATGCAATTGCATTTTTGAGCGAAATAGAGGAAGTGGGCATGAATCCCATTTTGGAGGCTGATATCCGGGAGTATGCAGCCAGTGATGTGTTTTATCCCAAACGATATAAAGTCCGTCCCCGTATCTATTTTATTATTATCAAGACCGAAGCAGAAACTATGCAAGATTTCAAGGATAAGAAAGCCGTTCATAGTGGTGCATCCATGATGGGTGCGACAAAGAGTGTAACACCAGTGCAAGTGCGCCTAAACGAGGAGCGGCCTGGATGGTATGAAGGGATGATTGATTTCAAACGCGTATTATTGGTGCCGGGAACAGGTAAATATCAGTATCGCGATACTCAGTTTATTGCCAATGTGAAGGCTAATTCGGGTATCGACTGCTACAATCGCATTATAGACTATCTGCGTGAGCGCGTGGATGAGCGCAGCCAGTTCCCCTCCGCCAAGGGCAAGAACTTCAAGTTTCGCTATTTGGGTATGGCCAAATAGCATATTTATAAACCTTTTAAAACTATTATTATGAATAAAGTAATGTTGATTGGAAACGTAGGTCAGGATCCTGAAATACGTTATGTGGAACAGGGTGTGGCAGTTGCACGTCTGCGACTGGCTACTACCGAGCGTGGTTACACTCTGCAGAATGGTACACAAGTACCCGATCACACTGACTGGCACAATGTTATTCTATGGCGAAAACTGGCAGAGGTTGTGGAGAAGTATGTTCACAAAGGCGACAAACTCTATATCGAGGGCCGTATTCGCTATACAACCTATGATGACAAGCAAGGCCAAAGGAGATATGTTACAGAGATATGGGCGGATAATATGGAGATGCTGACGCCAAGATCTGCTACTCCCGTCCCATCTCAGCAGCAAGAGGTGTCGGCCAATGCGGCTGATGCTGTTCGCACTCATGACAGTACAGCTGAACAGTCTCAGGAAGATTTGCCATTTTAATTAATAAAAATGGACTACTTTCAGTCATTATTCAATGAAGTAACTATTATGGCTCCCTCAGCGGGAGCCATCTTCGCGATAGTTTTAGCAGCTATCCTTCTGTTGTTCTCAGGCTTTGCATCGGGTTCGGAAATCGCCTTCTTCTCCCTTACGCCAGGTGATATCAATGAACTGGAAGAAGGCAATTCCGAGAAAGACAAGCGCATCCTTGAGTTACGTGAGGATTCTGAGCGAACGCTGGCAACCATCCTGATCACCAATAACGCGGTCAATGTTACGATCATCATGCTTTGTAACTATTTTTTCGGCCAGGTGGTAGATTTCGGCTCTGCAGTCTGGCTTCAGTTCCTCGTGATTACCATCCTGCTCACCTTTCTGCTCTTGCTCTTTGGCGAGATTATGCCGAAGGTCTATTGCGGCCAGCATGCGCTGGCAGTGTGCAGGTCGTTCTGCGATGCTATTTTCTTCCTGCGCAAATTGTTCCGTCCGTTGGCCAATGTCCTTCTGCGTTCAGGCGCCTTGGCTGGTAAGGTGGTTCAGGCCGACAATCATGTGCTGAGTGTGGATGATCTGGAGCAGGCACTCGAACTGACTGACGAGGAGGAGCTGAAGGATGAGAAGAATATGCTGGAGGGCATCGTCCGTTTTGGCGATGAGACGGCCAAGGAGGTGATGACCAGCCGTCAGGATATTGTCGACCTTGACTTCAAGAGTAAGTTCCATGAGGTGATCAGTTGTGTCGTTGAAAACAATTACTCCCGCATACCTGTCTATCAAGACTCTATCGACAATATTCGTGGTATTCTCTATATCAAGGATTTGCTGCCTCATCTTTCAAAGCCCGACACCTTCCGTTGGCAGTCATTGATTCGGCCTCCCTATTTTGTGCCGGAGACCAAGAAGATCGATGATTTGCTGCGCGAGTTTCAGGAGAATAAGGTACACATCGCTATTGTGGTCGATGAGTTTGGCGGCACCAGCGGCCTGATTACGATGGAAGATATCCTGGAGGAGATCGTGGGTGAAATCAATGACGAGTATGATGAGGAGGAAAAGAGCTATGTGCGGGTGAATGCCAATACATACGTCTTTGAGGGCAAGACGCTCCTGAGCGACTTCTTCAAGATCATGGACCTCGATGATGAGACCTTTGAGGAGGTGGAGGGCGATGCCGACTCGCTGGCAGGCCTCTTGCTGGAGATCAAGGGTGACTTCCCGGAACTGCACGAGCGCATCGATTACAAGAACTTCACCTTTGAGGTGACGGCTCTTGACGAACACCGCATCTCAAAGATCAAGGTCATTGTTCACCAGCCTACGGAGTCATAGCCGGCAGCGTAATACCAGCCCATCTTCTTGATATACTGATTGTCTGAGCTTTGCAGTCTCCACTGTGGAATAAACATGCTCATGCCTCCGTAGTTCTCTTCGTTCATATTACCGTAGAAGTCCATGAAAGTCACGAAATTGTTCGTATCCCATCTTGTGGAGAATATCTTATAGACGACGGCCTTGTCAAGGGCCTGCTTCCAGCTGGCGTATTCCGCCTCAGTGGCATAGGTCTTGATAAAGTGGTTGATGTCGTACAGGTTATATTTTAAATAGTAGATGAGTCCGCTCAGGTTGGGATACTGGCTTAGGTTGTCGGCAGCCTTCATCGACTGGAGCACGGTCTTCGTGGCAGCAGCCAGTGATGCCATTTCGCTGCTCTTGACCACGGCTAAGGGCAAATGCTTGGGATACTTCGCTGCATAATTGTCGCAGATGGAAGTCCAGAAACTCTCCTTTTCCATCATTGCCGGCACTATCAGGTCGTAAGGGGCCCCTGCGCCGGGAATCTC
>Ga0310691_10003598_pt1 | contig 18381 bp, 30 predicted proteins | sample 176DNAGHGlowgp2_FD_203887 | JGI IMG/M metagenome (GOLD analysis project Ga0310691, IMG submission 203887) | Sheep rumen microbial communities from Palmerston North, Manawatu-Wanganui, New Zealand - 1766 DNA GHGlow gp2 (v2) (version 2) | ecosystem: Host-associated > Mammals > Digestive system >...
TTGATGGTGCGAATATGTATGATAATATGTTAATGAATATTGATAAAGATATTACATTATTCTTATTAAGAGCTGAAGTAAAACAAAACCTTGAAAGAAAAGAAGTTGTTAAAAACAAATTAACGAATGATACCGATGATACAGCAGGAAAAACTCAAGCGAAAAGTAAGAAGATTGGAAGAAATGATCCATGTCCATGTGGAGCAGTTGATGAAAATGGTAAACCTAAAAAGTATAAAAATTGTTGTATGAATAGTGGTAAATATGAAACTACTCATTTTGAATAAAATATAATATTATATTTTTAAATGAAAGACATAGTTATCTATGTCTTTTTTAGAATTATATATAGAATAAAAATGCCTAAATATGATTTTTTGATAGTTGGTGCTGGATTTTTTGGTGCTACATGTGCTAGAAAATTAACAGATGCTGGTTATAAATGTCTTATAGTTGAAAAAGAAAAGACAGTAGGTGGGTTATGTGCTGATTATAGATTAAATGATATTGATATACATTCATTTGGTTCACATGTAATACATACAAGCAATGAAGAAGTATATGAATTTTTAAATAAATATTCTAAAATAAATCATCTAGATTATTATGTAAAAGCATTGAATAATAATATATATTATTCATATCCATGTAATATGAATGCTTTTTCTCAATTATATAATACTAAATATCCACAAGAAGCAAAAGAAATAATTACTGATGATATAAAGAATTATGGTGTAGAATATAGACGTAATCTTGAAGAAGAAACAATATATTGGGGTGGATTTAAATTTTATATAAATCATATAAAAGGATATTTTGAAAAGATATATGGTAAGACTTGTAAAGAATTACCTGTAGGATTATTTAGAGATATAAGAGTTGATTATACATATATCAATGATTTTTTTGGTGAAAAATATGTAGGTATACCAGAAGATGGTTATACTAAATTAGTTGAAAATATAATTGGAGATGATATTGATATTTTATTAAATACAGATTTTTTTAAGAATAGAGAAAGTTTTATGAATATAGCAAATTTTATTATTTGTACATGTCCAATTGATAAATTCTGTAATTATATATATGGTGCTTTACCATGGTCTACAGTTAAATTTGAATTAAAAGATTTTTCAAAAGAAACTAATAATTTCCTTGGTTTTCCTACTCTTAGAATAACAGATCCAAATAATGGTCTTATTCAAATAGATGAATATAAATGGTTGACACCAAAAAGATATTCTAATGAATATAATTTACATACATATTTAATGTATACTTATCCTGATAAATGGGATCCAGATAAGAAATGTATATATGCTCTAAATGATAATAAAAGTGAGGAATTATTGACAAAATATATATCTTTTGTAAAAGAAAATTTTCCAAATGTTTTATTTGGAGGTCGTCAAGGATTATTTAGAAACTTAAATATATGTGAATCTATCAATATAGCTTTTGATTTATCTAACAATATAATTAATAACTTAAAAGAAGCTGACGAAGAAGTAGAGGCTGAATAATGTTATTATTATATATAAAATAATATAAAGTTATAAAATGTCAAAAGTAACTAATGTTTTAGAAAGAAATTTATCTGATTCAACATCAATAGTATATTATAATAGTTCATCTGTAGATTCTACTTTTGGCGGTGGATTAATAAAATATATTTGTGAAAATATTACTGATGTATCTGAACAATGTGAATGTTATGATATAAAAGATTTTAATATTGATGATTTATATTCTTTATCATATTCATATGTTGATGTACCTCCTAAAAATACATCATACAGTTATAGTTTTAATAATGAAACTGCTTCATATTCATATTGTTATAGTATAAAAGTTCCAACATATATAAATGTTTCATTTGTTGGATGTGTTCCTCAGAGCAATGTGGCTGATTTAGCTTCAATATATGGTGATACTTGTTTATATGTTTTATCAGATAAAGAAAATCTTAATTCATTAAAGAGTGTATCAAATAAAGTAAGTATTGAATATACACAGAATGATTCATGTACATTAAATCTTTATAAGATAGCATTTGGAGAATTTGAAGATTCTATTCCTACAGTAATTAAATGTATATCAAATTATGAATTAAAAGAATTTGATAAAGATTATGAAGAAGGTTTAAGATTCAATTATGGATTTAAACATAATTATACAACATTTAATGAATTCTATTCTAATATTTTAGAAAATATTATTTTAGAGGAAGAAGATGAAAATGTTTCTGAAGAAAGTGTTAATAATACAATTGTAAAATATATTGATGATGGTGAAAACATTATTAATGAAGATATTGATTCAATAGTAAGAAATGCAGATATACCTCTTAATGATTTATGGAAAGTTGGAGGAAAAGATGCCGTTTGTATTTTTACAAACGGTCCAATAAGTAAAGATATTTTAAATAAAATTGACACAGAAAGACTTGTAGTATTTTACAGAAATAAAAACAATAATTGGAATTTAGAACTTTTTGCAAAAGAATTTAGTGTAGAAGAATTAACAGAACTTGAAGAAAGACTTGATGTTTTAACAAAAAAACAAAAATTAACTTCAGAAGAAAAGAAAGAATTAACACTTATTAACAATACACTTAACTTTAATTGTGGAGAATATTTGAATAATAATTTTAAAGGTTTTGGTAATAAATATCATGGTTACAGTTTAATTTCTAATGATAAATTTGTAAAACTTATTAGTACAAAAAAATTCTAAATAAACATATACTTTATAAAATATTTACTTTTTGGGATGAGAGTCATATTTATTATGGCTCTCATTTTTTTGAATTATATTTAAATTATTCTATATTATAATGTATTTAAAACAAAATTATAATGGAATTAGTAAAGGTAAACTGTTTGTTATTTACTTCAATACAAGATGATACATATCGTGGAGCTAAAACTAGACTTACTGAATTTGCAACAAATTATATAAAGGATAATAATGGATATGATATGCTATTAAATGTAGATAGTATTGTATCTGTTTCTGAAATTAGTTATAAAACTGTTGCTGGTAAAAGAATATATGGTTTTTATGTATTGACTAATAACAACTATAAATATTGGATAATAAATAATGAAAATAATTATGGTCCATTAGAGTCTTTTATATTTAAAAAGGATGATAAAAAACTTATAATTAAACCTGATGAAAAGTTACATCTTAATAAAAAGAGATAATGAGTAAAAGAATAGTCATATTTCTAGATGATTATCGTAAACCTAATAAGTATGTAAACATGAATTTAAATCGTGTTTACCAAGCATATTCATATCAGGATTTTATTGATTTAGTAAATAATCTTTATAGAAAATATAATACTATTGATGAGGTATGGTTTGATCATGATCTTGGTCCAGTAGATCAAGGTAATGGTCTTGATTGTGCAAAATATCTTGTAAATTTTTGTATTGAAAATAATATGACTCTTCCACAGTATCATATTCAATCTGCTAATTCTGTTGGTAAGGCTAATATAGATTCTTATTTAAAATCATATCTAAAAAGTTTAACATTATAATTTCTATATTAATATAACAATATTGCGATTTATTAATGTTAGAATTAAAATATTCATATAAAAATTTCTTTGAATGGTACAAAGAAGAACATGCAAAATGGGATAAAGAAAATCCTCATGATATGTATGATTGTGGAATAAGTAAAGAGATGTTTAAGTATTTCATTTTGCAATATCTTTATGATGGACCTATTACAGCTACTGATTATGATAAATTAAAAGATATTCTTATAAAACATTCTAAAAGATATTTTAAAGAATGTTTATATTTAAAATTTTTACATAAAGAATATAAACCTAAAGCAAGAGATGATTTTGATGAATATTTGAATAAAAAATATGAAAATTTCAATACTCGTTTTGATAATAGTAAATATAATCAAATATCAGATGAAGTATTTGTTGAATACTGTCAATTATATTTAGATGGTTTTTATTTATCAGAAGATCCAATAAGTACATCACAATATGATTTGAATTCTTTACATGATATACTTATTAAACATTCAAAAAGATTTAAAATAGAAAAATATTTATATCAATTATTTAAATGAATAAACTAAAAAATTATGATAATAATTTTATAGAAATACAATATATATATTATAATGATCATGATAAATTTTGTCCTCTTACAGAACAACAAGATTTTATTTTTATTGAAACAAATATAAATCCTAATTATATAATTGAAATAACTAAGCCAAAATTATCAAATTTATCTGTAAAAGGATATTATTCAACTTATTCTAGAACTATTGAAAAAGTATATTTTACAATATTTTTATCAAACAATAGAAAATTATATTTATTAGAAGATCAATACGATAAATTTAAACATTTAATATACAATAATGAATAACGATAAGAAATACTTGATTATTTATCATTTTGAAGATAATGATGGTTGTTGCTCTTGTGCAATTATGAAATATTATCTTGTAAATGAGCTTGGTGTTGATGAGAATAATATTACACTTTTTGGTGCGAATTATGCTATACTTTCTAAAGTATATGCTGATAATTTTAATTTTATCTTAAATAAGAAAGAATATAATATTCTTGATTTTGATTCTGTTATAATGACAGATATTTCTTTCAATGATTTTAATGCTATAAAAACTCTTTATGAAGAGTTTGGTAATAATTTTACTTGGATTGATCATCACGCACCAATTATTACAGAAAGTATAAAAAGAAAATATGATACTCTTATTAATGGTGTAAGAGATACTCATCGTTCTGCACTTCTTAATGCTTATAAGTATTGTTATGATCCTCTTGATATCAAATATACTAATGGTGAAGCTCCTTATCTTTTAAGAGTACTTTCTGCTTGGGATAGTTTTACATTTGAAAGTGAAGGAATTGATTTTGAATATGCAAGAAAAGTAAATATGGGATTTACTTCTTGGTATAAACTTAATACAGATATTTGGTATAATAATATTGGTAATTTTATCAATGGTACATATGAATTTAATAAATCATATGCTGATGAAGGATGTAAACTTGGAAAGAAAGAAGCTGATGAATATGATAAAAGAAATGAAAGTATAATCAAGAATTTTGGGATGCCAGGATTCACTGTAGATGGTCGCCCGGCGATGCTTCTTTTTATGTCTGAAGGCACTTCTAGCCTTATCTTTAAGTCTGTATCGGATAAATATAAAAATGGCATCTGCGCTAAAACCTCGCCTACTGGAAATATTGTAATATCTCTTTATAATACTGATAGAATGGATCATACTTTCCATTGTGGAACTTATCTTCATGATAAATATGGTGGAGGTGGTCATGAAGGTGCAGCTGGAACAACAATTACTATTGAACAGTTTAATAAGATTCTTAAAACAAAAACTTTATAATGAAATACAATAAATATATAATAGTTTGTAATAATGTAAGTAAGTATGATACTGATACAATAGCAAATATTATTAAAAATGAAATATCAGAAAAATGGTTTACTCCAACAGCAAATACATGGATAATTGCAAAACCTATTGATAATGAAATTTCTTCAGCTGCTGATATTAGAAATAAAATTACTTCTAGAGTATCATGTAGTGTTTTTGTAATGCAAATAAAAACAGTAAAAAATTCTGCAGCAAATGGAGAATTTGCAAAAGAAAAAACTTGGGATTGGGTTAAAAAATTCGATACTAATGATTTAGAAAGTAATTTTGATATACCAAATGCTGGTATTTCTATACCAAATAGTGAAATTTCTAATAATTGTTTAAGCTTATAATAAAAGAGAAGAATCCTTAATTAAGGATTCTTTTTTTTATTTTAAGCTGCATTTTGAACAGTCCATCCATCTGGTATACCATTTATACCACTTGGGAAGTCTGACATAGAACTTGATTTAATAAATGTACCACTTGCAGCTACATACTGTACCCAAGAATCAAGACAATATCTATAAGTAGTAATATCTGTTGCAAGACATTTAATATAATTAAGACTTGAACAATATTTGAACATTGAACCATAAGAACCTTCATGTAATTGAGATGCAGGTAATTCTGGCGCAGTAGTTAGAGATGTGCAACCTTCAAACATAGATCCATAACAATAATTTGTTAATGATGTAGCAGGAAGTATAAGATTTTGTGCACTAGTTAATCCAGTACAGTTTTTAAATAAACCACTAAATGCATTTGCTATATCTATAGAATAAATTGAACTAAAATTATTTAAACTATATATGCTCATTATATTACCACTTACACTAAATCCTGCAGTGGATGAATCAAAATTAATATTCTTATATCTATAACAATTACCTCTAAATTTAACAATATCCCCAACAGAAACAGATATTATACTTGTTACGCTAACCCAAGAACCTCCATTCTTTTGATATTCATAAGAACCATTATCTATGCTTGATATATTAGTAGCTATATTACCAGCAGATGTAATATTAAATGTAAGATATTCTTGAGAATAATCTGTTTCTGGATTTACAGGAGCTACATAAGTTGCTGTATATGAAACAACTTCACTTGAAAATCCATCTTTCGTTGCATAAGCATAATAAGTTCCACTTTGTGATATACTTATAGGAGAACTATAGACTGAATAATCTGCATCATTACTTTCTTTATAATATATAGTAGATCCATCTGTAGAACAAGTAATTGTAATAGTATTATTTGAAAATGAAAATACTGGTTCTGATACTGTAATAATTGGCTCACTTCCACCAGATGTTTCAATTGCAGCTATATAAAGAGCAAATTGGTCTAATTTAACAGTACTTGGAACAGTTACTCCTTTAGCTTGTATAGCTGACCTTATAGCAGCCTTGGCATTTATTAATCTAGTTATTTCAGATGCTATACTCATAATTATATATTCTTTAATTTATTATCCATAATTACCAATTTATATTGATATTATATTGTTGCTAAAATTGATTCAATATCACCTATCTTCGTTTCAATTTCTCCAATAACTTGTTGAAGTGTATTCTCTGAAGATGGATTAGTACCATCATATCCACCAATATTATATGCGTATATATCTCCATTGGCCATTACTTCAAAAGCATTTTTTCTTTGTTCTGAAGAACCTATACCAATAGAATGCCTTGTTTTTTCAGAATCTGTTTCTCCAGTATGTGAAAAATTATATATTCCTTCACCATGTTCACCTGAATTTGTTACATATGTATAAATTCCTTCTGCATGTGCTCCAGAGGCAGAAGAATATGAATATGAATGATTTCCTTCAACATGGGTGGCAAAACCATTATTTATACTATAAAACCCTTCAACATGTGAAGCACCAGAATAAGTATATGTATACATACCTTCAGAATGAGATCCAGGTCCTCCTAAAACATATGTAGTCTCTCCTTCTGCATGAGAAGCTTTTGCACTTGCAGATATATATGTTAAACTTCCTTCTACATGTGAATCTTGACCATTTACAATTGTTCTAAATCCTTCTGCATGAGAAGCCATTCCAGATGCATATGTATTTTGTCCTTCAGCATGAGAATATATATTATTTGCATATGTATATTGTCCTTCAGCATGAGAATACATACCATTCGCATATGTATTATTTCCTTCAGCATGTGAAAATCCATCTGTTGCATAAGTACCATATCCTTCAGCGAAAGATGCAATACCACTTGCTGTTGCACCAGTTCCTTTTTGCTGAATACTATATTTACCAGAACCTTTTTCAAAAACTGAGTCATTCTCTAAAGATTTTATAATATCCTGAACTGTTTTAGAAGGCTTCGTTTTGTCTGTTTTTAAGTTAGTTCCTTCATAGTCGCCTACTCCATACAAATATGCATCACCATTCTGCATTATCTCGAAGGCATTTTTGCGGTCACCTAAAGTACCTATACCTACAGAGTGTTGAGTATTACCGGCATCACCGTAAGTATCAGATGTTTTATTTGATTTATTAAAAGACCCTTCTGCATGTTCGGATTGATTATTAGTTTTAGTTGAATCACCTTCAGCATGAGAATTTTTCCCACTCGTTATTGTATACATACCTTCTGCAAAAGAACCTTCAGCGAATGCATCAGATAGACTATCATCTATAGTATCTGCTTTTCGCTGAATACTATATTCACCATAACCTTTTTCAAAAATAGAATAATTCTTTAAATTACGATTTAAAGAATTGATAACATCCTGAATGGTTTTATATATTTTTGCTTCATCTGGAAGGTCTTTATCACTTACTGCAGTCCCATTATAACCACCAATACCATAAAGATAAATGTCGCCATTTTTCATAACTTCGAAGGCATTCTTACGGTCTGATTCAGATGTACCTATACCAATTGAATGCCTAGTGTCTGTATTGGATTTATTATAAGTACCTTCGGCATGCTCACTGGCATTATTTGTCTCAGTATGAAACCCCTCTACATGGGACCTTTCTCCTTTAGCTTCACAAGAAGCTCCTTCAGCATGTGAATTAGCTCCAGATGCTTTATTATTATAATTCTCAGAATGGGAATTAGTTCCGCTTGCTATAGTCTGATAACCTTCAGCATGAGAACGATTACCAAGGGCAAGATTATCTTTACCCTCAGCATGAGACGCAGCACCCTTTGCTAATATAAATTTATTAGCATTCCAATCTTCAATAATGCCGTCATTTGATTTGGTAACAGTTTCATCAGAAACATTAGTTTGTGAATGACCCTCTGCATGAGAAATTTGACCTGAAGCCCTGGTATTTAGACCTTCCGCATGAGAATAAGGACCTTCAGCCAAAGTATGTTTTCCTTCAGCATGAGAACTATTACCTGATGATTGTGTACCATTACCTTCAGCATGAGAATAATTTCCAGCATCAGTATTTGTTGAAATTGATGGTCTATCTCCAGCACCAGCAACAGTATTTATACCTTCAGCATGAGATGTATTACCAGTAGTTAATGTTTTGCTTCCTTCAGCATGAGAGCCATAACCTTCGGCAATTGTTAAATTACCCTCAGCATGTGTCATACCGCCTTTTGCATATGTATGACTTCCTTCAGCATGACTGTATTGCCCTTCAGCTGTACTTCTTGTTGGGTGTCCAGATACAATACTATTACCGCCACCTTCTGCATGACTATATCTACCTATTGCATGTGCTGCCCCTTCAGAATGACTTGCATATCCTTCTGCTTTGGAAAAAAGTTTTTCTTCGCCAGAAGCAGGTTCGCCACCTTGAAGATTATCACTACCTTCAGCAAAAGATGCAATACCGCTGGCTTCTACATCAGTTCCCTTTTGCTGAACAGAATTTGTACCAATACCTTTTTCAACAGGTACAGCAGTATAATCTACATATTCACTTAAAATATTATCTGATAAGTATGAATTGTATTGATTTAAAGCGTTTACAACAAACTCTCTTACACTATTTGCCATATACTTTCTAATTAATCTATTATATATAAAAATAAAAATCTCTCATTATAAATGAGAGATTTAATATTAAATAAAATTATTTCTATTATAAGAATATGCTATTTAATTCAGCAGTAGTTAATTCTGATAAATTACTTATATATGAATGAATATAACTAATAGATGTTGCTGTAACTTCTTCATCTTCAATTATTTTATCTACTAAATATGTATAAGTGCTTGCAATATAAGAAGCAACAGCTGAAGTTGATGGATAATATGTATTTGAAATATTGTTAGAATTACTTAAATCAGTTACTTTATTTGCAATATCTTCTTTAGCGGTCATATCAATATTTTCAAGAGCTGCAGAAGTGATATATCCATAAGAGTTGATAGCATTAATTCTATTATTAAGATCATTTAATGATGCTGCAGTAACTTCTTCACTATCATCAATTATTTGATCAATATCAGATTTAGTATAATAATTGTTTGAATCAAAAATGTCTTTAATAGGTATTTTAATATCACTCTTTCCAGAGACAGTATTAAAATCTATAAATAAATAAGAAGTTCCGTAAGTTTCTGCATCTGTTGAATTATAATTTTCAATAGATACAGAATCAACCATACCATCAATTATAAAACTAGAACAATCAATACTTGCTACTTGAGTACCACTTGCTCCACCATTTTTAAATATTATATTATGATTTACAGAATCATAATTTGCATAATCAAAAAATGTTGAAAGCTTAGCTAAGTATGCATTAGTAAAGTCATTAGTTGAAAGACCTTTACCTTCTTCTTTTTCTACATAATTCTCTAATTGTGATTGTATAACACCAAGTTCAGCTTCAAGTTGAAGTTGATGATATTGTTTAAGTGCATTTACAACAAATTCTCTTACATTATTAAAAGTTTGTGGCATATATTATTTAATATTATTTTTTATTCATTATTTTTTATACTATTCAATTCATCATCGGTTAAAGAAGATAAATTATCTAATGTATCTTTTATATTTTGTATATCTTTTTCAACACCATTAAGTTTATCTTGTATAATTTTTGTATACAAGTCATAATATTTTTTTAATGAACGTTTTGTAGTATCTTGTATAAGTTCTCTAGTATTCATAAAAATTATTCTGTAGGCATTAATGCTAATATTTCTTCATCAGTAAGTTTTTCATATTCATCATTATTATAAAAAACACCATGAGTCCATATAAGATGTTCATCTTCTATAAAACATATATTTTCCCATAGAATATCTGGTTTACCAATCTGCTCGGATGAATCTCCTATAATATAACCAGCATTTAATTCACTAGTTGAAATTTTTAGTGTATCAAATTTATCTTTAGAATTTATATATTTTAATGGTTTATTAAACATATTTAAAACTTACACTTATTATATATAAAAATAAAACTATGAAAACTACTTTAGTTTATTTTTAAATATATAAAAATATAATATATATTATGCCAACAAATTCAAGTTTAAATAAAATATTTGTTTATGTTCCTTCTTCAGAAGTTGATGGATTTAAAATTGGCGCAGGTAAAACTAATGCTTATAAAGGTAAAATATCATTTCTTTCAGGTACTGGAGAAATCATGACTAATGGAGAAATATTTGCAATGAATAGAGATGCAGATATTCAAGCTCTTCAAGATTTACTTGGTACAAATTCTAATACATTAGCAGCTGATTTAGGTTTTAATGCTGAAACAATAGTAGCAGCAATTAAATATGTATATGATCTTGTTAATACAAATACAGATGAAATTGAAGGAAGATTAGATATTATTCAAGGAACTGGTGAAGGTTCTATTACAAAAGCTGTTAATGATGCTATATCTGCTCTTGTAAATAATGCCCCTGAAGCACTTGATACTCTTAAAGAAATTGCTGATTGGATCTCAAGAGATGGTGCTGATGCTACTAATCTTATTACAAGAATGGAAAAAATTGAAGCACAAGTTGAAGAAAATGAACAAGTTACAGCTGGAGCATTAATTGATTTACAGAATCAAATTGATGAAATAACCGGTGGTGATGGTTCAATTTCACAACAGATTAATGCTAAAGTTGAAACACTTGATTCATCAGTTACTCTTGGTGGAAGCACTATATCTCAACCACAAAATATAAATATTGATACAACAATTGATGTACTTGGTTCTGTAACAATTTCTGAAACTGATGGTAAAATAGATGGAGAATCTGTTGGTAAATCTGCTAAAATAGTTCTTCAGGCTGATGCTGCTGGTGCTGCAAAGAAAGCGCATGATATTCTTTATGGTGATATTAATACTGATACAACAGATTCAATGACAATTGTTGGTATTCGTTCTAGAGTTGATTTATTAAATCGTCGTGGTACACTTTCAGTAAGTACAGATCCTTTAAAGTCCGTTGAATTTGATAATTCTAATGATTCACATCTTGTAACTGGTGAAAATCTTAGAGATACTATAAATGCTATTCAAATGTGGGAAACATATACATCAGAATAAAAATATTAAATTTGATTATGAGATATTTAAAGATATTTAATAGTAAAAAAGAAAGAGATCTTGCATTTATTAATGGAGATATAAATACTAATTCAATAACAATTTGGGGTAAAGATGCTGTTGATAAAGGAGATGGTAAAATTGAATATGGTATAGGTAATGGTGCTCATCAATTAAATCTTGGTGTTGGTGATGTAAATAATAATTATGATGATAATGATGAATCATATGATGATTCAAGTAATGATTAATAATTTAAAATTTTATTTTTATATATAATTTAATAAGTTAATTTATGAAATCATTAAAAGATTATTACTTATTTGAAGATGAAGATCAATTTGTTTCTTTAAATTATAAAACAACAGAAGAAACAAATGATGCTGATGGTGTAGAATTAGCTCCACCGATAAATCAATCATTGAATAAAGAAATTCAAACTGATCCTGAAGATATTCTTCCAGGAGGAATTGATGCTAAGATTGTTGGAGAATTAAGACTTTACTCAGAAACATCACAAATATTTAATGAAAGAAAAAGAAAAATTGCACAATCATTTAAATCTCGTCTTAGTGAACCTGAAATAAATGCTAATAGAATTAAATATACTAAAATATTTGAATATTATATTAATCATTTAATAACATATTATAAAAAGAATGTTGATGAGAATTTTAAAATCAATATTTCTTCTAAAGAAGAATTAAAGAGGCAAATTGCAGATGATTTTGTAATGTTAATAAAAAATATGGAGATTATTCCAAAAATATAAGGATTTAGATTTTTCTAAATCCTTTTTTATTGAATTATTTATATTTATTTCTATATTATAATGTAAAATAATTGTAATATGAAAAAGTTAATTATAATCATTTGTTTACTTATCGGATCAATTACTTGTTATTCTCAGAATACAAGTCAAAATTATTCTAATGATCCTGAAGTACAGGAACTTTGCCAAGGTGTAGTTAAAGTTGTAGATAAAGTTATTACTAATGGAAAGAATGTAGTAAAAGAAGTTGTTTCAGAGGCAAAAGAATATAAGAAAGATATTGATGAATGTATGCCTCAAGAAACAAAGGATTGGTATAAAAATAATTATAATAGCATTGTAAAGGCTAATAAAGAAGGGTACAAGCATTTTAAGAAATCTTGTCATGATGCTTTTCGTGCTGGTCTTAGAGGTGAAAAATATAAAATAAACAAATAAAATTATATAAAGTTATGTTAGTATTTATTATATTTATTATTTTAATAATTGTTAGTGGTTTTATATCATTTCGTTCAGCAGAGATTCATGAACTTCATAAGATGCGTGCAGCATTTAGTGATGTAAAAGAAAGAATTGAACATATAAAGAATGAATATGAAAAACACCAGAATGAAAATTATGATGATTTTACTAATGGTGAAATCGAAGGAGAATTGAAAGAACTTAATGAAGTTATTGAAATCGTTGATGAAGAGATTGAAAAAGTAAAAATTATATAAAAATAATTTTCAAGTAATATGTATTGTACATTAGTATAATAAATATGTTACATCTAAATAAAAAACATCTAAATAAAAATATAAGTGTTTCAGATCAGAATTTTGGAATTGATATTGAAACACAAGGAATTAGAGATTTATTAGAAAATAAAGATAAATTAAAAGAATTATATATTAATTTTATTGGAGAAGAAGCATGGAAGGACCTATGTTCACAACTCCCGCGGCCACGACAGGAATTGGAAACCCATCAGGTCCAAGTGAAATTGGAAATGGACAAAATGATGGAGGAACAATTGAAAAAGTTGGTTCAGGAGACACATTTAACTTTAAAGCGAAATATAAAAAACTTAAGTCTTTAAAAGATTATTTAAAAAAGAAAAAGAATGACTAAAGAAGAATTTGCTGCTTGGCTTAAAGAACATAATGGTAAATGTTCTATTAAAGATCTTGAAGATCTTGGATTTAAATATCATCCTCATTCTCCTTATGGTTATTGGACTGATGAGGAAAATAAGTTTGCATTAGTTTTTGAAGATTCTATTGTTGAACCGTATCAGTCACCTAAAACAGAAGAAGTTCTTAAACAGATGGAAACATTTTTAGATTCACAGCATTATGAATCAGTTTTAGATATTGATTTAAATAAGAAGTGGTACGATAAGTTTTACGAGCATAAAGGAAGAAAAAGATGGCAAAGGTAAATCTTGTTGAAGAACTTAATAAGCATCTTGCTTCTATGACTGAAGAAGAGAAGCAGAAAGAATGGGATGAACTTAAGAAGTGGAATGATGTAGGTCCTACTGTTGAAGAATATATCCATGATCTTAAACATTCTGCTAAGCAAAAAGTAGAATTTTGTGAAAAAGAAATCCATCGTCTTGAACTTACTGGTGAATGGACTAAGTGTAAAGAAAAATGGAGATACTTGAAGAAGAATCTCAGATACTGGAAACATTATCTAGAAGAACTAGAAAGAAAATAATTTATTTTTAATAGTATCTTAGTTTAAATGTATATGGTAAAGCACTGGCCGTTTACTTTGTAAGGACCATGAGATGAGAGTTCGAATCTCTCAGATACGTCTATATAAATATATTCTATATCAATTATGCAAGAAGATTTTAGTTATCTTTCTTCTGAATTGATATTAGTGAGAAAAAAAGAAAATCTTGATTTGATGAAAATTATAGATGAAATAAATTCAGAAGAAAAAGAAAGAGAAGATTAATAAATCTTCTCTTTTTTATTTTATTAAAATGGTAAACTATCTTCTATTGATTTTTTTAATTTTTTTAAAAAATCTTTATTATCTTTACAGTCATCATTAAAATATGATTCTATAATATTAAAATTATAAATAATATCTTCTAATGATTTATTTATATATACATCATTAGTTGCATAATTAGTAGACCAATCCCAATCATAATAATCATTGAATATTATTACAAAAATTAAAATATTATTTAATTGCTCTTTATTAGGTATATTAAAAGAATATATACTATTATTTCCATTTTTTGAATCAAATTTTATTTCAACTCCAGTTAAATCTAAACCAAAATAACCTGAACAATATTTATATATATTTTCTTGATTTAACTCTGAATCAACCTTTGTATTAAGTTTATTATGCTTTTTATCAAAAAGAATTTTAAGATCTATTGGAAAAGATAATCCATTAGATTTTAATTTTTTATTTAAATGAAGTTTCTCTATTATATATGTATTTAAATTAATCATCTATTAATGAAAATATAAATTTATATCCTTTTCCTTTATCTTTTGGTGGAATCCAATATTTTTTAATTTTTAATTTTTCTAATTTTTCAGCTGTATAATTATCATCTATATAATTATATAAATTATCAGCAAAATCTCTAAAACTCCATTCTTCTAATGTCATTTTTCTAAACCAAACAACAGCACCTAATGATTTACCAAAATATTTAATTTTTATATTATATTCAGTAAAATCTTCTCTGTTTGGATAATATTTATCAAGAAATCCTTCAATTATATTTTTTATATTAATATATCTTTTATCATTATCATTAAAATTATTAGATAATTTAATATCTTTATTAAGATGAAGTTTCTCTATTATATATTGTGATAATACTTTCATTATTAAATATATTATATATATAAAAATAAACGTTCAATTATTCAGTTCTTATTTTTATATATAGATATATGTAAAACAAAATGAAAGTTGTAAATTTTGAAGGTACTAATATTTATGTAAATAAATTATTACCATTTCCAAGCTTTTGGGCAATGATGTTGTTTGGACTTATCTTTATGAGAGCTGAATTTGAAGATCATTTATATAATGATTATAAAAAACCAGCAACAAGAAAAATGGTAAATCATGAAAATATTCATAAAGAACAAATTAAAGATTTTGGTCTTCTATTTTTCTGGTGTAAACCATTACAATTAATATTTGGTGGAATTATATTTTATTTAATATATATATTAGAATGGTTTATAAGATTATTTATAAATGGTTCTACAGCTTACAAAAATATATCCTTTGAAAAGGAAGCTTATAACAATGAGTTGGATTTCAAATATATTCAAGAAAAAAGAAAGCACTTCAACCAATGGCGCAAGTGCTAAGAAAACTGTTGCTATTAATAACAATACAATACAAGCAACTAAAAATATAGAATTAATATCTTTTGGTAGTGAATTACCTTCTGCTATATGCATAGGAGAAATTAAGAAAAGAATACCTGAATATTATAAAAACATATATGTTATTCTAGATAATGGACATGGAGAAGAAACTCCTGGAAAAAGAAGTCCAGATGGAAAATTTAGAGAATATAGGTTCAATAGAGTAATTGTATCTATGATTGCTGAAGAACTTGAAAAATTAGGTATTGCATATCATATTCTTGTTCCAGAAACTTGTGATATTTCTCTTAAAGAAAGAGTTATAAGAGCAAATAAGATTCATCAAGAACAACATAAGAATGGTAAAACAGTTATACTTATTTCAGTTCATGCGAATGCCGCTGGTAAAAATGAATGGTCAAATGCTACTGGATGGAGTGGATGGACAAGTAAAGGGGTAACTGAAAGTGATACTTTAGCTGCTTGTTTATATCAAGCTGCTCATGAAGTTCTTGATCCTAAAGGAATGAAAATCAGAAAAGATATGTCAGATGGAGATGAAGACTATGAAGAAAACTTCTATATTGTATATAAATCAAGTATGCCTTCTGTACTTACTGAAAACTTCTTTATGACAACAAAAACTGATGTAGCATATCTTAATTCAGAAGAGGGTAAAAAAGATATTACAGATATACATGTTAAAGGTATACAGAAATATATAGAATTAAAATTTAATACTAAAATGTAATGGAATAATGATTAATATTAATACATATATAATAGAGAAACTTAAACTGAATAAAGATACTAAATATGATGATTTTACATATATTAAAAAATTTATTGAGGATAAATTTAATAATATTGGGTATGAATATAAATTAGATTTGTTAAATCATCATGATGATACTATGGGAGCATATGTATATATTACTATTAAAAAAATATTACCAAAATTAGAAATAAATAAAATAGTTAAAGAAATTAATAAAGATTTTAAAAATAACAATTTTCCATATAAATGTTTTGATGATTATTGTTATGCCAGCGGAGTTAAAATTGCAACAACTTTTACAATTTTTAAAATTAAATAATATTTCGCGTATCATTAATGAAATGGATATTGAATTAGTTCAATATCCTTTTCTATTTTATATATGTAAATAGTATAATTATGAGACCACGTATAAAAAAATCTGAAATATCATCTTATAGTATGGTTCCTCTTGATGAAGGAAAAGCAGATGATAAATATATACAAGATAATGATGGTATAGTATATAAAGTAATGCCAACACATTATCTTAAACTTTCACCATGGAAAGATGGTGAAGATAGACGTGTACATGAAATTGAAGAAGATTCATATCATATGATAACATATAAGAATGCTTGTATGATTATTAATAAACAATTTAATAATACTGTAGAAGATTGGGAATTCAATGGTAAGAAGTATATTGCCAATGCTATAGGTGATAATAAAAATATTGAAGAATACTCTTATCTTCTTTCTACACTTCCTAATCATACAATTACTATTTCAAGTAATGATAATCTTTCTGAATTAAAACTTATTAGACATAAAGGAAAGATGTATTATATTCTAATTATTAATGAATTCTTACCACGAGTTAAAGCATATGATCTTTTTGGTAACTTCTGTATGTGGGCTGGAATTGATAATTGTAAACCGATATTTTGTAAAGATGATAGGAGATATATTTAAGAGGAAATTTTTGAATTTCCTCTTTTTTGTACTATATTATTAATGTAATTAATTAATGAACATTATGAAATATTCAGGTTGTTTAAGAAATCAAGTTAATCAATGGTTTAATGAACATTTTACTTTTGATGCAAGTGATATTCCTGATACTGATGAAGCTTATCCTGAGTATGAAAAAAGATGTAAAGAATTTATTGATTCTGTAACTTATGATGATGCTAAAAAATGTCTTGAAGATTTAAATTCTGATAGATATGATTATGACAAACTTGGTCTTGAATGGACTGATACTATTTATAGTTTTCTTAAGAAATGTGCTGATAAAATAACTTGGTAATTTAAGATATTATGAAAGTAAATACTACTAAGATTATGAAGTCCCATTATGATTCTGATTATATTGGTTCTGGAAAATCAAACAATGCAAAGCGCCGCATGAAGAATATGCTTAACGCTAAAGTAAATCGTATGTTGGATAAAATATTTACTGAGTAATTATGAAATTGAATGAATTTATTAATAAATTAATTGAATTTCGAGATGAATTCAATGCTGGAGAATT
>Ga0310691_10003600_pt1 | contig 18379 bp, 18 predicted proteins | sample 176DNAGHGlowgp2_FD_203887 | JGI IMG/M metagenome (GOLD analysis project Ga0310691, IMG submission 203887) | Sheep rumen microbial communities from Palmerston North, Manawatu-Wanganui, New Zealand - 1766 DNA GHGlow gp2 (v2) (version 2) | ecosystem: Host-associated > Mammals > Digestive system >...
TGGGATGTGCATGGGTACAGCCCCTGATGTACTTTGTCCTTCTGAACATTCCAATGTTCAGGGGCTCTTACCTCATACAGAAGGTTACACATGATATGGCACCTGGAACGATGACTACCAGAATCACCGGAGTCAGGATGGCAAGGGTGTCGAACACAATTGTGAAGAAGCCTTATAACGGAAGCACTGAGGTTAGCAAGATTGCCTCGATGAGGAGGAACTTTGAAATCGAGCATGCATCTGTTGACAATGACTGCCGATATGAGGAATTCCCTGTAGGAGCGGTTGCTGGACAGGACATGACTGGAGTTCTTGATGTGAAGCTTGGAAATGACCCATTATATAATAAAGGCAAATCTAATATTGGCCCTAAACAGTCTCAGCTTGAGCAAGTTACGCTTGGCGAGGCATTGTCAAGGCTTATAATCCATGAGGATGCATATATCATTGGAAACGGATGCAGAACAACATCTGAAATTGACCGTTTATCTGTGGCATGTGAGGCGTTGACTTTATATAACCGTTATTGCAAAGGCTCAAATCACAATGTGTTTACAGTTTCTGAGTGGGGAGCCTGGGATGACATTACGATGGACGAAGCAAATGTCAATGAAGTCAAGGGCATATTATATGATGTCTGGAAGAATCCGTTGAATGTTCTTAACTATAGTGGCCTGGCAGGGAAAACAGGAAAAGGTCAGCCAGCAACATGCAAATATAATGCAGATACCGTGAAAGAAAAAGTTAAAAAACTTTGCGAAGTATCAGAATATTCTGAAATAACGCCACAAAAGCTTGCAAGTGTGTGGTTTGCTGGCAATCCGACAGATTATTCTAGTAACACTGTAAAATTCGGTAATGACGAAAAAGACAAGTATTATAGGAACATCTTGTTCTTAGAGAATGGTACAATTTATGCTGGTAAAAATCCTTTAGTGCAATGTTGGAACGCTTCTGTTGAACAGAAGGAAAAGGCTGCAAATTCACTTCCGTCAGACCTGTACAATGCCATCAACAAGTCTGCGCAGTCAAGTCCTGCAAGCAGGGGAGATTATAAGGGTACAATAGTTAATGCCAAGAAGATGATTACCATTACCAAGAATGGTAGCACGGGAAGTCTAGGACATGTGTTTGACATCATCCTAAACACCCCGAACTACTTCAGGCATGTCGAAGAACTCACATGGGTGGTGGAGTCTGTAAATAATCCTGACCCGCTAAAAATTATCGTCAAGACTCAGCTTAACTCAAGTACGCATCAGGTAACAATACAGGAGAAGAACGGAAACTATATTGGAGACATTAGCAATTTGAAACTTAATGAAATATTTGCAAAGGCCATGGTAAAGAAATGCGGAGGAAATCCGTTGACGGTAGCAAATTCAGAGAGGATATTCCCATTCATTAAGATGGCAAAGAATAGCCAAAATGAATATATAAAGAGTCAGTTCGACAAGTTTAAGATTGAGAAATGTAACGAGCTAGTCGACAAGGCAATAACCAGATGTAATATTGAAGAGAATACAGGTGGCGGAACACCGTTAAATGGAAAAAGGCTGGAACAGTTCTTCAATGAATTTGTTTATGTTGGAAAGCAAAGTTTCAAAAAAGTTGGCAGCGGTTCTGCTGGAACGATGTTGACTAATAAGGAATCATATGGTTCTTGTGCTCAGGCTGTAAGGTCTGCTTTAAATTATGGTTTTGGTAAGAATGAAATAAAAGATATTTTAAGTGGTCCTGTTAAACCACCAGCAGGTGATACAAGTGCATGGAACTATGGTTCATCTTTAATGGAGGCTGGCTTTGTATGTGTTGGCCAAGATACTACGAATAAAGAAAGCATATCCGTATCATATTCTGGCAGACAATATGGAGATGTTATCATTTTCGATTCTTATCAGAATCATCCGCATGGTCACGCAGCAATATGGATAGGACACTGGCAGTGTGATTACAATGCTTCTATCATTTCAACGAATGATAAGCCAAATCGCATGGGTCTTGACAATTCAAAAAAAGATACAGTCAGATATACGATTTATCGCTATCCGAACATTGTTTAGTCAAATATTTTGATATTTCGGAAAACTTCCATATATTTGCGGAAACTCAATTCAATATGGATGTGATTCTCGGCTATGTTGTTTCAGAGCGCAAGCTAAGGGGGCTGAGGTGGTTTGTAAGACAGGTCACTTCAGTCTCCGATGTCATGCATGGCGTACCATATATTGTCGTTGGCTATTCAGAGGCCAAGAGTCAGGATGGATTCAGGTCTGTGCTTGACAAGAGTCTTGGTGATGGAAGGTTCTGGACTTTCAGACCGACAGAGAAGAGGTCTGCATATGAGGATGACATGAATGCATTCTATTCATATATCATAAACATTGCCGTATCTGAAGTAAGGTATGTATATGCCTCTCCTTTCAGATTGTCTTTCGGAAAGCTCAGAAAAATGCTCAGGATTTTGCAAACGGGTCATTCCAATTGTATTTATTTAAGCGACGGGATGCTGTATGCATACTATGGCGAAGGATATGTGATAGGAATGTCGTTTGACGACCTTGAATATGCCGGTATCGGCCATGACAGGGTTATCGAGCTAATCAAAATGAATGACAAGAACGTCATCATTGACGACGCTGACAAGACTGTTTCATCGCTGCTTGGCGTCCTTGGTACTAGGAAGTATGCTGTTCCGTCCATCGTCAAAACAAAAGCTAGGCATGGATAAGAAAAAGGGGGTTCTCATAGGTACATTCGTAAAACGGGACAAGATTTTGTCATTCCTCGAAAGGCTGAGGAATGAATTCCACATTCCCATATCAAGGGCATATGTATATACGGTAGACGGAAACCTTTATGAATATCTTGTTACATTCAAGACACTTGACAAGAAAAACTACCTTTCGAGCATTGAAGGGGCTACGGTGATGCATGTGAAGAACAGGTGCATATTCTCGATAAATGCTCTTAACCTCCTCATAGAAAGCCTGAATACCGACGGTGAAATAGATAACTCTAGCTACAAGATTGACTGGGGAGAATATGCGGACAAGCTGATTATATCCAAGTCAGGGAAGTGCTCAGTATCACATATTTCGAAGATTGAGGACAAGTGTCAGCTTCTTGACTAGAAAAAAATGCTCAGAAACAAGTATTTATCCTATATAGAGTGAATGACATGACACGTTTTTACATAAAAAGGAGACAGGACCTCAAGCCTAGCAGGCCTATGACATACGTAAGACAGGAGACTGTCACGGAAAAGCCTGTATCAGCGTCCGTTGAAAATAAGAAGAAAATAAATGAAGTTATGACTACTCAGGAGAAGATAGAATTGGCTAGCCAGGTACTTGGCACCGAGAAGAAGGTCAGGAAAATAAAGGCTGACAAGGGTCTTATCGAGAGAGCTGAAAGCGCAACCACAATCTTGACTGCCGACAATAAGGAACTTTTGAACGACTGAACTTGAATCATGAAGAACGTCAAATATCTAAAGGAACATAATCTTTACAAGGCACATGAGCATTTCATGCGTCTTGCCGAGGCATATCCAAGCCTTCCAGAGGAGAGCCTCTATGAGGACGACCCGATGGACGGGGATGACAACGGAGGAATGCAAGGAGGAGACATGTCTGACCAGGGTGAAGGAATGGACTCTATGGGAGGAGACCAATCAGGAATGGGAGGAGGAAACGATGCCATGGGAATGGATGCCGCAGGAGGCGGACAGGACATGGGAGGAATGCCAGGTGCAGACGGTGCTCAGGCTGATGTCGGCTCAATGCCACCTGCAGGAGGAGGTATGGATGACATGCCCGATATTGGCGGAGACGAAGATGAGGACAATGGTGAGGACAACGGTGAGACGATTGACATTAACGGTCTTACCAAAGCTGAGGAAAGGCTGAACGTCAAGCAGAACCAGCTCGGAAGGGACATGGCAAAGATTGACGGAAGGATTGAGAAGCTCATGCGTGCCCTTGACAGCTTCCAGAGCGCTGTTGACAACAACAACAAGGAGCTCGAGGACCTGAGGGCTGAGTTTGAGAAGAGGAATCCGACTGAGACAGAACGTCTGAACCTTCGTTCTCTTGACTCATATCCTTTCAACATCAAGCCTACCGATTACTGGAAGGACAAGGCTGCAAGGGGCGGATATGAGGCATATGCGGACAATTCGGAGCCTACGACGAAGGAATATGTCATCACGAACAACGACGTTGACGATGTTGATGACAATATCCTTAACACGTTCTTTACTCCGGATGAGGATGATATCCAGACTTTCGAGAAGATTTTCAAGCTTTGACGTTCAAGTTCCATATTTAAGCCCGGGCGATGCCACTTTTGAAAAATTTTGGCAAAGACCGGGCATTTTTTCTTGTTTTTTTAAGAAAATTAACATATATTTGCTTTGTAATAGCAAAGATAATAAAACCACATATTTTAATAAAGAAAAAAAGTAACAGTTTATGGAAAACAAGAATTTTGGCGCAGACATTGATGTGCAAGCTGTTTTAGCTCAGTATGAGATGGAAAGGGTTACTTCTGCAAAGAAGCAAAAGACACAGTTTGACGCAAAGAATTATCTGAGCGCTAGGCTTGGGCCGAACGAAAAGTCCAAGTCACTTACCATCAGGCTTTTGCCGTTTTCTAAGAATGGAGGCACTTGCTTCCATAAGGTTATGATGCATACGGTAAGGGTCAACCCGGAGGTTTCACAAAGTGGATGGAAGAGTTTTGTATGCCCGATTCTTAATGAGCTTGACTCAGAAGAGAAGTTCGGGGATGCCTGTCCTTTCTGTGAGACCAGTGCAAAGGCCAAGGAGATGAGGTTCTCCGCTAAAGATGAGGCATCTAGAAAGAAGTACGGAGACATTGAGTTCATGACCAAACCCAAGGAAATGTGGATTGTGAGATGCATAGAGAGGGGTCATGAGGATGACGGTGTTAAGTTCTGGATGTTCACGAATACTTCCAAGATTCTGGATGAGATTGACACGCTTACGAAGCACAGGATTGAGAGTGCTGCGAAAAGGGGCGAGAATTACAATCCTCTCAGTATCAGGGACGGAATGGACCTTATCGTCACACTCACAAGGGGAGACGGAGGAAAGACAAACGTCCATGTCATGGATGACAATCCTCATTCAGCCCTCAGTGACGACGAGAACCAGATTGCAGAATGGGTGAACGACTCAAAGGAATGGACGGATGTATATACTGTCAAACCATATGAGTACATGGCCATCATAGCAAGCGGCGGAGTTCCTGTCTTCGACAAGGAGACTAAGAAATACGTTGACAAGACTGAGCTCAAGAAGGCCCAGGAGGAGAAGAAGGAGAAAGAGGTCAGGGAGAACATTGCAGCGTCTTCTGACAGCATGGACAAGTTCATGTCCGTTAAGCCTCAGACTCCAAGGCAGGTTATTGACGACGACATTCCATTCTAAGCTATGAGGAGCAGATTGTACTTCTACTACGGATGCATGTCCAGCTCAAAGACGCTGAGACTGCTTACCATGGCACACGGTTTTGAGGAGAAGGGTATGGATACCGTTCTCTTCAAGCCGGCCAAGGACACAAGGGACGGCGAGGACGTAATACGCTCAAGAGTCGGCATAGAGAAGCCTTGTGTCGTTATCGATGACGATACGGACTTGTTCAAGGCTATCGGAGACTACTATGAATATCTCTCAGAACAAGGAAGGAAGCTTAGGTGGGTCATGATTGACGAGTGCCAGTTCCTTGAGGAAAGACAGATAGACGAACTTGCAAGGGTAGTTGACGAACTTGGCGTCAATGTCATGTGCTTCGGGTTGAGGACGGATTTCAGGACAAGGCTTTTCCCTGCATCCAAGAGACTGTTCGAGATTGCAGACAAGATTGAGGAAATCGGCACTTACTGTGAATGCGGTGAATCCAAGGCAATCGTCAATGCACGCATCGGTGAGGACGGTAAGTTTGAGACGGAAGGCTCACAGGTTCTTGTTGGAGGAGACGACAGGTATGTTTCCGTCTGCAGGAAATGCTGGAAGGAAAGACTGAGTGACAAATAATATTCGACAACTAAATTTAATGGCATTATGAAACAGCCAATCAAGAAAAAGGAATTCAAGAGGCCTGACATCAGGTCAATCAAGGAATCGCTTGGATTTAACAGCGTAAAGTCTAACAAGGTCATCACGAATGCCGACAAGCCTCAGGAATTCATCCCGATGCCTAATGCATTTGTCGAAGCTACGAAGCTTCCTGGAATACCTATGGGTGTCACGACAATCATCCACGGGCATAGCAACACGGGAAAGTCGCTTCTGAAGAACTGCCTGATTGCATCGGCGCAGAGACAGGGAATACTCCCGGTCATATTCGAGACGGAGAACAACTTCTCATTCAAGTTCGCAATCGACTGCGGAATGATGGCTACGCCGGTATATGGGGACGTGGAGGTCGAGGACATAGACCCTGAGACCGGTGAGATTACGACCCATATGGAGAACAGGATTATAGACTACGAGGGAGACTTCCTCTATTATGACAGTGAGGCCATTGCTGCAGCATGTGGTAATATGGACTATGCACAGGGTAAGGAAGTGTCGAAGACAAGGTCAATACCCGTCATCGAGGATATTGCAAGGATGATGAACATGATTCTCGACAGCCAGGAAAGCGGTGACATACAGCAGCCACTGCTGTTCATATGGGATTCAATCGGCTCCATCCCTTCATTCCGCTCACTGACAAGCAAGGCCAACAATCCAATGTGGGATGCATATGCCCTTAAGAACTCTTTCGAGATTATCCTTAACCAGAGGATACCGCTGTCAAAGAAGGTCACCAATCCGTATACAAACACATTCGTTGCGGTCAACAAGGTTTGGGTTGACAGTATGAGCGCTCCGATGGCAGCCCCTTCCATTGAGCTGAAGGGAGGAAAGGGAATACTCTATGCAAGCAGGCTTACGATACTTCTTGGAGGAGTCGTGAAGGCCGCCACAAAGGCCCTCAAGGCAGTAAGCAAGGGTGAAACTTATACCTATGGCATCGAGACAAAGATTAAGGTGATAAAGAACCAGCTCGATGCACCATACAACATCACGTATGAGGGAAAGTTCACTTGTGTCAACAACGGAATGATTTCAGAGAGCGAGCTTGACGAATACAAGAAGAAAAGCATTCCTCAGATTCTCGGACAGCTCAAGGCTCAGATTAAGGACAAGGGCAAGAAAGTGGATGAGATTACAGAGTCTGACGTACAGTTCATAGAAGAAGAGACTGACGAATGACATATATTTTACAGCACCCGACATTAATCCGGGTGCTGTTTTATTTTAATTTGTGATAAAAAATGTTAATTTATTTGGCTATAAACGACAAAAGCATTATCTTTGCCGCAGAATTCAATTAAATATGACTATAGAACAAAAGGCGAAAGCCGACTGAAAGAATTATATGGGAAAAGGAAAGCCAAGACACAATCCAAACAAGCCTGCCAATAAGAGATGCAAGCATTGCCCAGGATACGAAACGATGGGCGACAAATGCTGGTGTGTTGCTCATCCAGAAATTGACGGAAAGAAACTGAAATGCGGTGGCAATCGCCACAATTGCGTGAAAGTGGATTATCAGAAACAATCTATATTAAAATAAATTTATCAATTAAATTATGGAACCAATTATTGTATCAAAAGAGAAATGCATGACCTGCCTATATGGTTGCATAGGCGGATGTGACATGTACGACGAGCTTAGCAAGCCCGCCGACGGTGAGAAATGCTACAACTATGACGAAGCCGACGAGGACGCGCTGGAAGAGGCCAAGCGAATGATTTCCGGCGACATCACCATAGACGATTGCATCGGATGGCTTCTGGCTCAGGCTGAGAACGTTCAACCAGACTCACCGGCTGCAAAAACGGCAAGAACGACCGTCAACTTCCTGCGCTCACTCCAACAGAAGAACGAGGGTATATCCCTCATGAAAGGTTGGTTTGAGCATATTGCTCAAATTGCTGATGATAGGAAAACTCTTACCGGAGACGTAATGGAAGATTCCTATGCTCTCGATGAAATTAAAAGCATCGCAAAGAATAGCGTATATTACATCGAGCATCATGCTCAAACGAAATAAGTATATTATCAACTACCAACGAGCTAAAAACTCGTGGGCTTCCTTAATCGCTTAGTTATGAGATACATTGACTCAGAAAAACTAACAAAAATTATCGAAGAGAGAAAGGCTCAACAAGACCAGTGGGTGAATAGCTATCACGACCCCATTAACCAGGGAATTTCCGATGAACTTGCTGAAATACTTTCTATTATCGGCTCTCTACAGAATGAGCAGCCTGAGTATGGATATTTAAGTACCATGTACATCGACGGGAAAAAAGCAAGATGGAACGTTGGTGATACCATCGCCTACTATTTGTGTACATCAGACGAAGAAGGCGAAATAAATCTTGGTAAGATTACAAAGGTTGAGTTCAACAATGATGAAGGATGGGTATACACATTCGAAGATGAAAGTATGTGGGCTGAAGAAGATTTATACAAAGAAAGGGCTTATCAAATAATTAAAAATGGAAAATAATTTAATGACTCTCGACGGCCTAATTGACCGGCTACAGGAAATTCGCACGTACATCGGTCACGACTGTCCAGTAAATGTTCAAGTCGACAGGGGAAATAGCTATTCCAACGGTCGAATAAACATTGTTGCATCAGATTATAGGAACGGCTCGGATTCCGTTTTAGTCCAAATTGATTATGAGTCTTTAAAATGGCACAAAAAATGAGACAATAAATTTCAATTTGGAAGTCCAAGATATGGGCCAAGGTTTTTGAAGACCTTGGCCCATTGCTATTTATATGTATAGCAATTTTAGTTTATTATGGAACTTTCATCAGATGTAAAACACCTTTTCAACCTTGTCCGTGTACAGCTTGGTGCTCCTGTCAGGAGAATCGAGCTCGATGACGACCAGCTGTGCGCCTTACTCGAAGTATCTATCGGGGACTATGCGGAGAAGGTACAGAACTGGGTGCTCATGTGCAACTGGCTAAATATACAGAACAAGGACAGGATAAGCTTTACAAGCGCATCAGACTATGCATATGCCATGACCGTACGCTCATTCGAATGGTCAAGGCAGTACAGCGAGTGGTTCAGCAGGGAGGTTGGACTGCAGCAGAGGGGCTCCTATGAGCTAAAGAAGGACTTCTTCCAAGTTGAGAGGGGAAAACAAGTATATGTCATACCGAAGGGAAGGGAGATAAACAAGGTCATGTATGTGACACCGTCAACAACAAAGGCGGCACTGTATGGCTCATACGGAAGCTTTGACATGGGATTCGCAGGAGGCTTCGGACAGTTCGGTAATATGAACAATGCCATGGGACTGACAGGATTCTACGTCGGAACAGCATACGACACAGCACTCATTGCCGCTGACCTTAGGTACAAGAACTCACTCCTTAGGGGAGACCTGGCATACAAGGTAACTGCAGGACCGGACGGTACACACCTCGTACACCTCCTTTCAACACCAGGCTCAGCAAATATGATTGGAGGACTCGCTGCTGATGATAACTGGGGTTGGAACAAGTTCGCAAGTTGTTACGTGTGGTATACTTACTACGACCTGGAAAACGCTGATTCTGAGGATGTTGACAAATGCTTGAATGAGCATCGTGATGACATTATAATTACTCCAGACCAGGTTCCGATGGAAGAGATGCGTTATGACCTCATGAATGTTCCTACGCAGAACATTGTCCGTAAGCTTCTGACTGCAAATGCAAAGATTACCATTGGAAACATCCGTGGCATGTACAGTGGCAAGGTGATGATACCTAATGCTGAGCTGACTCTTGACTATAATATGTTGCTTGAGCAGGGAAAGAGCGAGAAGGAGGCTGCTCTTAGCGACTTGAAGGAGCGTTTTGATAGTATGACACCTTGGAAGCTCATGGAGAATCAGGCCAATATGAGTGACCAGATGATGAAGGTGCTTCAGAACAAGCCTCTCGGAATGTATGTAAGGTAAAAAAAGTATAGTTTTACTTGTTTTTTACATTTTTTTTAGATACATTTGTATCTAGATGGAAAAGATTACCACTGAGCTCTTCAGACAAAGGGCATATGACAAGTTCGGGGACAAGTTCGACCTTTCTGATGTTGAATATGTCAATAAGAGGACAAGGATTTCAGTCACTTGTCCTCTTCATGGTGTATTTGAGATATTTCCTCTTAATTTCTTGAGGTCAAAGTGCGGATGCCCTTCATGCTCTCATAAGAGTGCAGCTGCTGTGCGTGGTGAGAAGTCTAGGATGACCACTGAGGAGTTCATTGAGAAGGCAAGTAAGGTTCACGGTGGCAGATATGACTATTCAAAGGTTGAGTATGTAAATAATCATACGAAAGTTTGCATAAAATGCCCTGTTCACGGTGAGTTCTGGCAGCTTCCGTCAAATCATCTCCAAGGCATGGGATGCAGGAAGTGTGGCAGGGAAAGCACAATGGAGTCCACTGATGTGCTGACGTCCAAATTCATCGAGAAGGCAATTGCTGTGCATGGAGACAAGTATGACTATTCAAATGTTAAGTACAAGAATGCACACACAGACGTCTGTATAAGTTGTCCGAAACACGGTGAGTTCTTTCAGAGTCCCCATAATCACTTACGTGGCCATGGATGTCCTTTCTGTGCCAACAAGTACAAGACAACTGGCGATTTTGTCACCATGGCTAGAAAAGTACATGGAGACAAGTATGACTATTCCAATGTTGAGTATGTGAATTCACAAGACAAGGTAGAGATAAAATGTCCTAGGCATGGTTCTTTCTTACAGGCTCCGTTCAATCACATGCAGGGGCACGGATGCCCGAAATGTAATGTTCTTACGTCCAAGTGGGAGAATGAGATATATGAGTTCATAGGTAGCTTGGGTATTGAGTGTGAACATTCTGACAGGAAGATTCTTGAAGGACATGAGATTGACATACTGATTCCATCTTACGGAATTGGCATTGAGTGTGATGGTTTGTACTGGCATAATGATTCCATTAAGGGTAAGTACTATCACCTTTCAAAGACAAATACATGCCATGAAGCCGGTATTAGGCTTGTTCATATATTTGAGGATGAGTGGTTCTTTAAGGGAGATATTGTCAGGAGCATGCTAAGGAATATGTTAGGTAAAACCGAGCATAGGATTTTTGCCAGGAAATGTGATGTAATATATGTTGATGCAAGCGAAAGAAGGAAGTTCCTTGATGACAATCACATACAGGGCAATGCCCAGAGCAAAATTGACATTGGGTTGTATTATGAAGGAGAGCTTGTGTCATTGATGACATTTGGTAAGCCAAGGATTAATGTTGGCGGTAGGAATTCCAAATATGAGTATGAGCTCGTGAGGTTTGCGAACAAGAAGGATACATTGGTTATCGGAGGTGCTAGCAAGCTGTTCAAGTGGTTTTTAGACAAGTATAAGCCGAAAGGCGTCATATCTTATTCTGACAAGCGCTGGTCTGTAGGCAAGCTTTATGATGTTCTTGGATTTAGGCATGACCATGATTCTCCTCCAAATTATTTTTACGTCGACGGAATGAGGAGGCTTAACAGGTTCGGATTCAGGAAGAGTGTCCTTGTGAAAGAAGGATTCGATGCGGATAAGAGCGAGTCTGAGATTATGGCTGAAAGGGGATTCAAGAGGATATATGACTGCGGCACGATGGTATGGATATATAAAGAAGGGCAGTCTTGATTGACTGCCCTTGATGGTTTAAGGTTATTCTGTGACTATTGTCCATCCGTCAGGAACTGCATTATCGCTAACCTCGGACCATTGTGCTTGTGCATTCTTGACAAAGGTTCCTCCTCGTGGGACGCTTGAAACCCAGTAGCTTGTGTATGAAGAGCCTGGCGCAGTTGTGAACATGGCCTTTATGTAGTTGAGGGATGTGCATCCTCCAAACATGCTAGAATAGCAGTTTGAGACAAGTGTCGTTGCCGGGAGCTCGGGTGCTCTTTGCATTGAGGTGCAATTATAGAACATCTGCTGGTAGCAACCGGATGCCAATGTTTGTGCTGGCAATGATAAAGTGACTGAAGTTAGTGCGCTGCATTCGCTAAACATTGTGTTGTAGCAATCATTTGCCAATGAAGTTGCCGGAAGGTCTGGCATGTTTTCAAGTTTTTCACACTTGTAGAACATTTGCTTGCAGCAGCTGTATCCTAACAGTGTTCCCATTTCAAAGACGATTTTGCTTGTCTTCAGGTTTTTACAGCCGTTAAACATATTGAAGCAGCCTTGCTGCCCAATCTCAGTTATTGTGAGAGATGGAGTCTCAGTCAATGAAATACAAGAGCTGAACATACTTTCACAGCAATTGTCCGGTAAAATCTGTGCCGACATGGTGCTTGGCGGTGTGGTTAGCCCGCTACAGTTGAGAAACATATTGTAATATGAACCTCTATCAAGTGTGGTAGCTGGCAGTGACGGGGCGACTGTGAGTTTGTAGCATGAAGCAAACATTCTGCAATAGGCATAACTTGCTACTGTCATGGCTGGCAGTTCAGGAGCGCTCTCCAAGTTTGTGCATAGTGCAAACATGTCCATATAGCATGACGGTCCAAGGCTACTTGCACTTAATACTGGTGGTGTTACGATGGATGAGCATTGATAGAACATTTTGTAGCATGCAGATTGGGACATTGTTGTTGCCCTTATGTCAGATATTTCAGTCAAGCTAGTGCATCCGCTGAACATGGAGTTGTATGCGCTTATCTCAACTGTTTCTGCCGGAAGTATTGGAGTCTTCTTCAGACTTGTGCATCCTGCGAACATATTCTGATAGCAAGATGCGGTAGTCGTCATCGACATGGCAGACTGCACGTTTACAAGGTTTGAGCAGTTCATGAACATTCCGTCGTACAGGGATATCCCAACCAGGTTTGTTGGGATTTCAGGTGCAGTTGTCAGTGACGTGCAGTTTGAGAACATTTGACAGTATCCTGATGCCCCGGTGGATGTTATTCCGTTTATTTTAGGTGCGTGCATAAGTCCTGAGCAGTTTGAGAACATATACTGGCATGAACTCGGTCCAATATTCTCAGCCGCGATTACCGGGCCTCGCTTTATGGTTTTGCATGTAGAGAACATGCTATGATAAGCAGTGCTAGGAAGTGTCTTCGCCGGAAGTACTTTCGGTGTTGTCTCAAGATTCTGGCATTGTCCGAATAGTTGTCTATAACAATTGGAGGTCAATGCTGTTGCCGGGAGGTAGAAGTTGTCCGACCTTGTCAATGCTGAATTGGCGTTAAGCAGCGAATAGAACATATTGTTACATCCTTCCGGGAATTCAAGCTTTCCGATGAAGTCGTCCCCGTAGACAAGGGACATTATATTTCCTTCAACGTCTGTTTTCCCTGAGATGTAGAATTTACCGATACCTCTTGTTGTTGGCCTGCACTCTCCCTTCATAAGAATCCTTGTCTTTGCTGGAATAGGGCCTGTAATGACATTTGACTCAAGCTCTGACCATGTATCACCGTCATCGGTTGAATAGCTGATAATATTCGTTCCAGTTGTTGCTGAGAACTTGAAATATACCTCTTCGTAGGTGAAGAATGACATATAGTCCTTCGAAAAATCATGCGGAATTGGGTTCAGGTATACAGCCCCGTCATCTTCGCTAGTGCAGACGTTTGGCACAATATACTCATCTGGATTGTCAACAAATTCCTGATATTCTTCGTAGTTTTCAAAGCGCCTTAGATATTTTGCCATATTTGGTTATTTTAGTCTTTGCTCATAAATAGTCGTACTTTTTCTTCGTTCTAAGACACGATTTTTCTTCGAATGGCCGTATGGCCATAATGATTGAGAAAGGCCGTCAGAGGGCAAATTTCGAGGAAATATGGGCATTTTTTCTTGCATAAATGCTAAAATGTGTTAATTTTTGTAATATAAGATTAATATATAATGGCTGAGACACTTACGGTGGTTGTCTGTTCTAGGGAAATGGACAGTGAGGAGAAGGGTATAGCAAAGAAGATTGAGGAGAGCTGCGGCTGTGATGTAAGGGTCATGTATGTTGTGAATCCTGAAGGAATTGCCTTGACGAAGATATATTCTGATGTCATTTCCGCAGAGGAGGTTACCAGCGACGTTGTTGTATTTGTTCATGATGATGTTGATTTCCTCAGGAATGGATGGGGTGCTGAGATTCTGAGGCTTTTCAGGGACAATGAGGAATATGGCATCATAGGCGTTGCTGGTTCTACTTATTTCGACGAGAAGGCTGCATGGTGGACTTATGAAGGTAACTTGTTTGGTCAGGTTCTTCACAGGAATGACGGGAAGTCATGGCTTTCGGCTTATTCTCCGCTCCTTGATAAGGACCTTGAGGAGGTTTGCGTCGTTGACGGTTTGTTTTTCGCCGTGCACAGGAAGAGGATTACAAAGAACTTTGACACTGAGTTTGACGGTTTCAATTTCTATGAGATTGACTTCTGCCTTGCTAATTTCCTTGATGGAGGATGCAAGATTGGTGTGACGACTAACATAAGGATTGCCCATAACTCAATGGGTGAGCTGAAGGACAACTGGTATAAGAACAGGGAGAAGATAATTGAGAAATACGGAAGTTATTTCCCCATAATGCTTAAAAGAAGGAAAAAGTCAAATGGAAGATAAGCTAACAGGCCTGCTTACGCTGTGTAGTGCCGTTGACATGGTGTTGAACCAGCTTACACATGAATCATACATAGGCAACGACAAGGTTGACAAGGACAAGGTTGCAGAGAGGCAGAAATACTATGGATATAAGAGGCTTGCCGTTGAGAAGATGAAGGAGTTAATAGAGAAGGAGGTATCTGAATGGGACGACTAAAAGATTTCTTCACAAAGGTGGCATATGCCTTGTCTTTCGGAATGAGGGGTGCCGACATTGAGCTAATGGGCTCTGCAAGGAACGGAGCCGGTGAAGGTTCTTCAATATCCCATGAGGTGGATGAGGAGAGGCTTTCACACGGACTGTTGAAGGGCGAGGTGAACCAGGAGGTTGAGGATTTGAGGTACAGGACTTACAAGGTAAGCTCGGAGTCTGAGAAATATGACTACATCGGAAACGGGATTGCCGTAAAGAATGACGAGAAGGTTTCATGCAATGATACGAAGCCTGTGTTCTCGTTTTCTCAGTCCAACATGCTTGACTATGGGAATGTCGCTGAGGGCGTTGCCATGGCTGATAGGAATAACAGGTTTATCTTCGAGATTGGCTACAAGGAGCCTGTAAGGTTCAGGATTGAGAGATATATCACGCAGGTTGACTGTACGGTTGACAAAGTTTGGTGGAAGGCGTCGACTACGCTTCATTTCTGGAAGGAAGGGACACCTGACGACCCGACATCAAAGCCTTTTGTAAATGAGCTTGCGAAGATTGCGGAAGTTGCATCTTCAGGAAACGTACCGAAAGGGTTCGTTGACAGGAGTGAGATACTGTCCATGATTGACACGTTGTCTTTCTCTACCTATAAGGCCAAGGGTGAGGATGACTATGTGATATATAATTTCCTCGGCGGAGGAAAGTTTGTCAAATTCGAGGACAATACTGAGAACGGCGAATATCTCATTACGTTTGAATGGAGCATGTTCTCAAGAGTTCCAGTTGATTTCTCGGAAAAGTACTATTCGGAGAATATTGCAAAGAAGTATGAAACAAAGGCACCGAAGGACACTCCGTTAAACCTTACTGAGTATAAGAAGGTCTATAGGTGTGCCGTATGCGGGAAGGAAATAAAGGATGACAGATATTGCTATATCCAGGATTTAGGGATGGTCTGTCAGGACTGTATGGATAATTTTGAGAAGGAATGATTACAATAGGGATTGAGCTTAACGACGTGGTAAGGAACGTCAATGCGCAGATGCTTAAGTATTACCAGAGAGATTTCAACCCGATGCTTGATATTGATGACATTGACACAATCCATGAGGATGTGCTTTCCAAGTATATCAAGTTCGGCACGAAGAAGGAACTTACAAATTTCCTGTATATCGACTATCCGTATGAGATTTTCGGCTGTGCAAGGAACTGTGACAAAAAGTTTGCCCAGAACTTCACCGTCTGGCTCTCTGACATCCCAAACCATGAGGGTGAAGAGGTCAGGGTCGTGCTGTACAGCCTGAACGAGGGAGAGCTGAGCATCATGTCTACGTTCTTCTACCTTAGCAAGAACGGGACAAGGGTCAGGAAGGTCATTTTCCCGAAGAGCATTGATGAGCTGTGGAGTGAGTGTGACGTATTGGTGACGGCGAATGTGGACGTATTGAAGAATGAGATTCCTGAGGGAAAGCATATAATCGGTATCAACCGCAGGTTCAACATGGATTATATTGGAGTGTGTGACTTCACATATGATTCGATAACGGACCTGATGAAAGACGATGATTTCCTTGAAAAGGTCAGGAAATTTTGAAAACTAGCCGTTTTGCATAAAATTTAGTTAGGAAAAGATATCTTATCAATGGCTGATAAAAACGAATTGGTTCTGTCGAACATCAGGAAGGAGCTTGACAGAATCGACAAGAAAGAGAACAAGGTATACTTCTTCGTGATGGACACGAAGGGTGTTCCAAGCGGAAGCCTTGCATACATCTACCATCTTGCCATGTTCCTCAAGGAGGAAGGCTATGATGTTGAGATGCTTCATATCGAGGATGAGTTTGTCGGTGTCGGAGACTGGCTCGGAGAGGAGTTTGCTTCGCTCAAGCATACCAATGTCAACGGGAATGAGGTCGGTGCCTCTCCTTCTGACATCCTGTTCATCCCTGAGATTTATGCACAGGTCATGAATCAGACAAAGAACCTTCCTTGCAAGAGGGTTGGAATCATGCAGAATTTCAACTATCTCGTGGACCAGGTTCCGTTTGCGGCACAGTGGGGTGATTTCAAGGTATTTGACTCCATTGCGGATACTCCATACCAGCAGGATAAGCTCACTGGTGTGTTCCCTTATGTGAAGACAAGGGTGGTGACTCCTTTCGTCAGCAAGCTTTTCGGAAAGACTGACGAGCCAAAGAAACTGATTATCAATATAGTTGCTAAGGACCAGGATGACATTAAGAGGGTTGTAAAGCCGTTTTACTGGAAATATCCGTCTTTCAAGTGGGTTACGTTCAGGGACCTGCGCTCCATGCCTCAAGTTAAGTTCTCGGAGGCGTTGAGGGAAGGAGCCGTTACCGTATGGATTGACGAGGATGCAAGTTTCGGATATGCACCGCTTGAGGCAATGAAGAGCGGCTCAATCGTCCTTGCAAAGATTCCTGACACGGAGCTTCCATGGCAGTATGACGACAAGGGTGAGCTAACAAGGTCTTGTGTATGGTTCACTGACTTCGACATGCTTCACAAGCAGCTTGTAAGTGTAATCCGCTCATGGATTACCGACAAGGTTCCTCAGGTTATATATGAAGAGGCTGGAAAGACTCCTCAGGAATATACCGAGGACAGGACGAGGAAGGAGTTTCTCGCAGCCTTCAACGACATTCTCGGAAAGAGGAGGTCTGAGATGGAAGAACTAATGTTGCAAATCAAGTCTAAGGGAAATGAGTGATATCACAGTTATTGTACCGCTTCACGTCTTCACGGAAGAAGACAGGAAGCTCCTATCCGAGGCATTGAAAACGGTTCCGGAAGGACTTGGCGTAATCCTTAGCGTAAAGGAAGGTGCTGAAGGAAAGACAGGTAAGCTCCCGAAGAACGTGTCCGTGGTGTCTTCAAGCAAGGGAGACTCCTTCACAGAGCTTGTTAATGCTGCCGTTGAGCATGTTGAGACGAAGTGGTTCAGCATACTTGAGTATGATGATACATATACGGACATCTGGCTCAAGCATATGGAGAAGCATATTGAATTCATGCCTGATACGAGTATTTTCATGTGCCTGAACGATATAGTTGACTTCAGTACCAAGAAATATATCGGTTTCGGAAACGAGGCTCCGTGGGCGTCTGCATTCTCAGACGAGATTGGACATATCGACCTTGAGTCTCTCAACAACTATTTTGACTTCTATCCGTGCGGTTCCGTGTTCAATACGGATGACTTCAAGGAGGTAGGAGGTCTTAAGCCAAACCTTAACAACGTATTCTGGTACGAGTTCCTTCTAAGGGCAGTACATAACGGCAAGGATGTGTATGTTGTCCCGAAGGTCGGATACGTGCATCATCTCGGAAGGGAAGGCTCAATGAGCGAGGAGTATTTGAAGAATACTTCCGAGAAGGAGGCAAAATACTGGTTCTCAGTAGCAAAGAAGGAGTATTTCTTCAAGACTGTCAGGGATGTCAAGCCGTATTCAGAGGAAA
>Ga0310691_10003601_pt1 | contig 18377 bp, 15 predicted proteins | sample 176DNAGHGlowgp2_FD_203887 | JGI IMG/M metagenome (GOLD analysis project Ga0310691, IMG submission 203887) | Sheep rumen microbial communities from Palmerston North, Manawatu-Wanganui, New Zealand - 1766 DNA GHGlow gp2 (v2) (version 2) | ecosystem: Host-associated > Mammals > Digestive system >...
AAAGACATTTGCTTTACTGCAGAATAACAACAGACAGAGTAATGTCCTCTATCTCCTGCCGCTGACAAGCGGCTATCTCCCTTTAACTTCATATATCTACTTAACATGCGAAACTTGAATTATGAGTCCACTTTATAAAGTGGACTCAATTACTATTTCTTTGAAGCCCGTTTCCTGTTCTTAATCTCTATGTCCTGAATGACATGGCCAAGCTGGTCGTCACGGGCAATCAAAAGGATGTCAGCATCGAGCTGGAGGGCATAGAGCACCCTGAGCAGCACGCCCACAGAAACCGTCGGCAATCCCTTTTCAAGCTTTGCCACCGTAAGACGGCTGCACTGTGCCCACTCTGCCACCTGTTCTATACTGAGGTCACGACGTAGCCGGGCAAACCGTAACTGCTCTCCAGCAGACCAAAGTGGAGGTTTGGGCAGACCAAAGTGGAAGTTTGGGCAGCCCCAAAGTGGTCAGCACCTGACAGCAAAAGATACTCCGCCCGTTGAACAACACACTTTCCCTGCCAGAAAACCCCTGTTTACCCCGCCACAAACCAGGACGAAGGTGCCGTCTAACTGTCACGAAGACACCGTTTCGTGGGGAGCGAGATGCCGTCTTCGTATTTCACGGCGACCGCCGTCGTGCCGTCATGCCAGTAGATGAAAAATGGAAGAATTCTGAAAGAAATCGCGAAAAAAACGGTAACCCCTAACCTGCGAGGCTTAAACAGCTGACATACAGACGCTTAAGTGTGTTAGGAGTTGTTTCAACTCCTAACCAACTCCTAACATACTCCTAATCTGACTCCTAACCCACTCCCCCACCCAACTCCATGTTCAACTCTGTGGCAGGGTTAAGAGTTGGGTTAGGAGTTGGTTAGGAGTTGGTTAGGAGTTCGGCAAACTCCTAACACGCTGAAAGCCCTTTCTGCAAAGGGCTTTCAGGCGATTGGGTTAGGAGTTAGGGTTTTTTAGCGACTATGGATAAGGGAAGAAAAAAATGGCTTTTCCGTAAAAAAAAGACGGGGCTGAGGTGTCTTATATATAGACGTACCCCAGAACGGGGGGGCAAACAGGAATAGACTGATATGCTTGAACAGAGAATACTTGAAGGGCTTTTCCGCCAGAACTACCACAAGATGACACATCTGGCCAGCGTCTTGCTGGGCAATGACGAGGAGGCTGAGGATGTGGTGCAGGACGTTTTCCTGCGTGTGGCCGACAGCGACGTTGCTCCACGGAATGACGGCTATCTGCTGACTGCCGTGCGCAATGCCTGCCTGAACAGAATCCGACAGATGCAGCTCCACGACAGGGTGAAGGGCTTGATGCCGATAGGCGAGGAGACAGACTTGCAGCCCATTGACCGGCGGCTGGAAGTGCTCGACGGCATTGCCGCCTACGTGGACGGCCAACTGGCGGAACCGCATCGGAGCATCGTCCGCCTCCGTTTCGACGAGGACCTGACCGTGGGCGACATCGCCCGGAGGCTTGGCCTGAATCCGAACACCACCTACAAGTATCTTGTGCAAAGCATTCAGCGAATCAGACATCACTTTGAACATCACTAAAAAAAGAAAGACTACAGCTATGAGAACGCCCTATGAAAACATCCGCCAGCTGCTGGAGATGCTCGACAATCCCGACGCATACACCGAGCAGGAAATCCGGGACATCATCAACCGTGATGATGATACGCGCAAGGCCTACCGCCTCATGGTAGACGTCAAGCGCAGCAGCCGCCATCGCCACAACGACCGTCAGGCAGACACCGATGCCGCCTGGCAGAGATTCTGTGCTGCCACACGCCCTACGGCGCAGCGCCATGCCTCATTTTTCGCGCTTCATGCCTCACTCCAGAAGGCTGCCGCCGCCTTCGTCGGGGTGCTTCTTGTGTCAGGCATTGCCTTTGCAGCCATCCACATGGTGCGCCACCACCAGGAAGCTGAGGCCCCCATGACAGAGGTTACGGGAAGCGCGACCGGCCCTGCCACGACGGTGCTTGCCGATACGCTTGCCCACGACAGCGTGGTCGTGGAGCCGGTCACCTACGACAACGTGCCGCTGGGGGAAATGCTGCCGGAGATTGCCGCCCACTACGAGGTCAAAGTGGCGTTTGCCCGCGACGAGGTCCGTGGGCTCCGATTCCGCTTTGTATGGAATCCACGCCTGGGCATCGACCAGGTTGTCAGCGACCTCAACCAGTTTGAGCGTCTGACCGTCACGCTAAGTCACAACAAAATCACCGTAGAGTAGTCAGCCGCCATGAACAGAATCGCTATGCTCGCTCTCCTGGCCCTGCTGCTGACCGTCGGCACGCAGGCACAACAAAGGGTAAGTCGTAAATATGATGGTGTGTCGCTCTCTGAAGCCCTGGGCCAACTCGCCCGGCAGCAGACCGACTACGACATCATGTTCCTCTACGACGAGCTTGAGGACTTCCGCGTCACCACCACCGTCAGGCACCAAACGCTGCCCGATGCCATCCAGCAGATGATAGGCTTCTACCCCATCCGTATGACCGTAGACGACAGCCACACAGGAAGAAAGAAAATCTTCGTGGAGTGTACGCACAAGACCGGCCGCCGCCTGACGGGCACCATCGTCGACGAGCAAGGCCAGCCCGTGGCCTACGCCAATGTTTACCTGCTTCACCCATCCGACTCAAGCGTCGTCGGTGGCGGCGTGAGCAACGAGGCTGGCTTTTTCGTCGTCCCCTACGAGTTGCCCGTGGTGTTGATGCGCGTCTCGTATGTCGGCTACAAGACCATTTTCAAGACATGCCGGCAGCCGACGGTGGGCACCATCCGCATGCAGCCCGACAACTATACCATCAAGGGTGTAGTGGTGCAGGGCGAGCGCCCGAAGGTGGTGCTGCAGGGCAATTCGCTGGTGATAAATGTCGAGGGCACGGTGATGGCCCGCCTGGGCACAGCCGAGGATGTGCTGTCGCGCGTGCCCACCATCTCGAAGAAGGGCGAGGGCTACGAGATTCTGGGCAAGGGTGCGCCGCTCATCTATCTGAACAACCGCAAGCTGACCGACCTGAACGAGCTGCGCAACATCCAGTCAGACATCATACGCTCGGTGGAGGTCATCCAGAATCCCGGTGCCCGCTACGATGCGTCGGTCAGTGCCGTCATCGTCATCCGCACCCGGCGGGCGGCAGGCGAAGGACTGGGCGTGGAACTCTTGTCGTGGAGCCGCAAGGGACGGGGCTATGCCAACAACGAGCGCATCAACCTGACCTACCGCACGGGCCGTCTGGAGCTCTTTGCCAACCTCTTTGGTGCCTACAACAAGCGGTGGAGCCGTGGCGACTTCGGGCAGACCATCTTTGCCGACACGCTGTGGAGCGTCAGCAACCGCAAACAGTCGACGGCACGCAATCCATACGCCGAGGGGCGCATAGGCTTCAACTACCAGCTGAACGACAGCAACTCCTTCGGCGGATTCTACCAGCACGTCTACGACTATGTGAAGACCGCCTACGACAATGCCGACGACCTGCTGGCCGACGGCACGCCCTACGACCAACTGCACAACGTCGGCACGCGCCGCGACAAGAACGCACCCAAGCACCAGGCCAACCTCTACTACACGGGCAAGCTGGGCCGGTTCAGCATCGACTTCAATGCCGACTACACCGACTATCAGAACCAGAGCCGCAACGAGCAGCAGGAGCTGAGCCGCAACTACGAGAACCGCGACGTACACACCGAGACACGGACGCACGGACGCATGGTGGCCGAGAAGCTCATCGTGAGCATGCCGCTATGGAAGGGCCAGCTCTCCGTCGGCGAGGAGTATACCAACACGCGCTGGCGCAGCAGTTTCGAGAACACCGAGGGCTACATACAGGGCAGCGACAACGAGCAGCATGAGAGCAACATGGCGCCATTCGTGGAGCTGCAACAGCGGTTAGGCCGCTTCCAGCTGCAGGCCGGTCTGCGCTACGAGCATGTCGCGTCCGACTACTTTGCGGGCGGTCAGCGTCGCAGCGACCAGAGCCGTACCTACGACGACCTCTTCCCCTCCGTCGCCCTGTCGACCGCCATACCGCTCTCGAAGGACAAGTCGGGTAATGCCGTGCAGCTATCGCTCAGCTATGCCAAGCGCACCAACCGACCGGCCTACTGGCTGCTGACGGGCGACGTGGTCTACGAGAACCGTCTGAACATGCAGCGGGGCAATCCTTATCTGCGGCCCGTCAAGTACCACAACTTCAACATCATGGCGATGTGGAAGGGCATCTACCTGACCTCCAACCTCGCTCACTGCGTCAATCCCTTTATGACCGTGATGGAGAGCACCGAGCAAGACAGTAAGGTGAACATGGCCACCATCAGGAACTACGACCATACCAACTGGCTCATCGTCACGCTGGGCATGCAGCGCGACGTCCAGCTGGGCAACGGCGTGACGTGGACACCGCAGTACAACGTCACCGTGATGAAGCAATGGCTCACGACAACCTTCAACGGCCAGGACAAACAGCTCGACCAGCCCATGCTGTCACTCCAGCTGGGCAATATTGTCACCCTGCCGCACGACTGGATGTTGCAGGCCGACTTCAACATGCACACCCACGGCTATACGGGTTCCAACTTCAAGATAGAGGCCACCAACCCGATGCTCTCACTCAGCGTCAGCAAGGACTTCTTCCGTCGCCGCCTGAACATCAAGCTCACCGCCAACGACCTCTTCTACCAGGGCATTGGGCGCGGCACGTACTACTTCGACCGCATGATACTCCGCAAGACTGAGGACAACGACACACGCTGCGTCACCCTTTCTGTGCGTTACCGCTTCAACGTCACCCCGTCGAAGTACAAGGGCACCGGTGCCGGCAATGCCGAGAAGAACCGTCTGTGAACCTCCACGGTGTTTCGCGACTACACGGCAGCCATCTTAGGTACTCCCGCTCGAAAAAGCACAAGATTCTCTTGGCTTTTTCCTCACTTATTCGTACCTTTGCGGCGTGAATACACCTTATTAATATTATTAACAACAAAAAGAACTAAAAGAAACATGGGACTCATTGGCTCAATCATTATCGGATGCCTGGCCGGCTTCTGCGCCGGCAAACTGATGAAAGGCGGCGGCTTCGGATTCATCATGAACCTGGTATTAGGACTCTTTGGCGGACTGGTCGGCGGCTGGCTCTTCGAGCAGCTGGGCATCGCCTGGGGCGGTGTGCTGGGACAGCTGGGCACAGCCATCATCGGTGCGGTGGCCATCCTATGGGTAGCCTCGCTCATCAAGAAATAAATCACGTGCAGCAGTACGTTTTAGCAACCCGTCGGACATGAAGACACGAAGATGGCTTTTCGTGCTGGCATGGTGGCTGTCGGCCGTCAGTATGTGGGCAGGCAACTGCATCTATGCCGACAACGTGCGTTCGCTGGTGAGCATGGTCAATGGCGACTGGCTCAACCGGCCTGTCATGCAGCTGGGGTCGGCCGACGTGCTGACCATCAGCTTCGACGAGCTGTCGCACACCTACCACCGCTTCGTCTACCGACTGGAGCACTGCGAGGCCGACTGGAGCCCGTCAGAGGAGTTGTTTGAGAGCGACTGGCTGGTGGGCTTCAACGACAACCCCATTGAGGACTACCAGAACTCCATCAACACCACGGTGCTCTACACCCACTACCGGCTGAGCATACCCAACGAGCAATGCCGCCTGAAGATGAGCGGCAACTACCGGCTGACGGTCTACGACGAGGACAACGGCGGCGAGCGTGTGCTGAAGGTTGAGTTCTACGTGGTGGAGCAGCTGATGAGCATCGCCCTGCAGGCCACCACCAACACAGACATTGACCACAACAGGAGCCACCAGCAGCTGAGTCTGAACCTGCTGTACAACGACATGCAGGTGAACAACCTGGACAACGAGCTGCGCACCGTGGTGATGCAGAACTGGCGCGAAGACAATGCCCGCCACGATGTGCGGCCTGACTTCATCAGCCAGCGCGGTCTGGAGTGGAAGCACAACGAGCAGCTCATCTTCGATGCCGGCAACGAATACCACAAGTTCGAGGTACTCGACGTGAGCCATCCAACCATGGGCATAGAGCACATAGCCTGGGACGGCAGCCACTATCAGGTGTACCCCTTTGTCATGCTGCCACGGCCGAACTATCTGACGGACATCGATGCCGATGGTGCCTTCATGATACGCAACAGCGACCGCACGGAGTCTGACTACACGTGCGACTATGTGTGGGTCAACTATCAGCTGCAAAGCCCGTGGCAGGGCGACATACGCATCGACGGCCACTGGACCACCGACAGCAATGGCGAGCACTACCGCATGGACTACGATGCCGCCAGTGGTACTTACCACGCAGCCATCTTACAGAAGCAGGGCTACTACTCGTTCCAGTTGCTGACCGCCGACGGCCGCATACCACCCTCGGAGGGCAGTTTCTACCAGACGGAGAACCGCTATCAGTTCCTCGTCTACTATAAGGGTACGGGTGAGCGTACGTGGCGGCTGGTAGCCTATCGCGGTGCAAAATTAGAATAGCCTTCGGCCTAATGAAAAGTGAAAGGCGGCCTTCGGCCTAGTGAAGAGTGAAAAGTGAAAAGTGAAAAATTTGCTACCGCATTGGGGGTTACTTTTCACTTTTCACTTTTCACTCTTCACTAGGCCGAAGGCCGCCGATAGTCGTCAGGAGTCTGCCGATAGTGGTGATAGAAGCAGGCTATGAAATAGTTTGGCGACACAAAGCCACACTGGTCGGCTATAGCCTCCACCTCCATGTCTTTCGTTTTCAGCAGCAGGGCAGCCTGTTGCAGCCGGAGCCGCTCAGCCAACTGACGTGGACTGCGGTAGATATTGTCTGCTATAAGCTCGTAGAGCTGGCCAGACTTGATGCCAGCCACGCCAGCCAGCTGCATCATGCTGAGGTGCTGGTGGCGGTGGGCTTTTACGTAGGGCACTATCTTCACCATTGCCTCCACAAACTCACGGTTCAGCTCAGTCTGTCCGTGAGCATTTTCTTCTACCTGCATGGTATGCGGAGTCAGCACGTCGTTCATAAACAGCTCGCAGCGGTCAATATAGTTGTGCAGCCGCTTCAGCAGGTCGCTCTCGGCATTGTTCAGCATGAAGCGCCGCCGCATATTGCGGTTGAAGTAGACACCGTTAGCCACGGCCACAGCCAGCAGCAGCACGCCCAGCAGCATGTAGACACCCGTAGTGCGCCACCACGGCTCCTCAACGTTGATGCCCCAGACAAAGGGCTCCTGTGGCCAGTAGTCAGGCATCATCGATGCCTGCAGCTCCACCTCGTAGTGTCCTGGCCGCAAGCCTACCAGCGTCATGTGCAGCAGTCCGTTGTCGTCGACCTGACCGCCTGACTCGGCATGCGAGAGCACACGCCAGTCGTTGAAGAGGCCCTTGACACGATAGCGGTAGTAAGTCTGTATGGGCCGCATGTAGTTGAGTCCTGAGAAGGTCAGCGACAGCGAGTTCTGGTCGTAGTTGACGCTGAACTCACGAATGCGGGTGATGGCCCTGTCGAGGATGACCCTTCCGTCAACCTCCATGCCCGCCTTGACATAGTTGCCGTTGACCATCAGCCGTATAAGCTTGGGATAGAGTTTGAAATTGCGCAGGCTGTCAAGATAGAAGCCCTCAGGCTTGAAGGTCAGCATGAAGTCGAGGGCCTGCATGGCTATGGTGCCGTCGGCCAGCCGTATGGCCCGCCCGTTGACAAACGACTCGTTGGGCACGTTGTCACGGTCGGTATAGCTCTCTATGTGGTACACCTTGCCGTCCTTGATGGTCAGCTGGCTGATGCCGTAGCTGGTGCTCACCCAGATGTCGTGATGCTCGTCCTCGACGATGGCGTGTATCATCTCGTTGGCCAGTCCGTCACGTTGCGTCAGCACCTGCTCACGCCCTGCCTTGCCCTGCAGCAGCTTCAGCCCTTCATAGGTGCCCATCCATGTCCACCCGCGGCTGTCGGTATAGATGCAGTTGACACGCCGTGGCAGCGGCTTACTCTTCAGCTCGCGGTCCATCAGGTCACTCAGCCGGCCAGCCTCGGGGTCTGACCACGGCAGCACAGTAAACGGCGACCGATAGGGCTTCGAGTACAGCAGTCCGCGCCGCTCAGTGCCAGCCCACAAGCCGCCCTGACGGTCAAAGGCCAGCGCATTGATATCCGTTTCCAGCCGTCGGCCGCCCGTCAGCGTCAGCACGCCGTAGTGCTCTTGATGGCCAGTGGCGGGGTCGTAGGTCCAGTAGCCCTTGTCGCAGGCTATGTACAGCAGTCCGCCGTTGTAGGCCATGTTGTTCAGGTGGTATGGCGGCTGCATCACCGTGGTCCACCGGCGTAGCTCTATGTCATAATGCAGCAGCACACCCTCCTTGTCGCCATTACGTATCTGGTAGAAGCCGCCCTCGTGCATAAACACCACCGACGACTTGTCATAGCGGCTGCACTCGTCCTGACTATATGGCCGCGAGTCATAGAGGTGGCGCCCGTCTCTCAGGTCGTAGACAGCCATCAGGCCGTCGGCAAAGAACTCCATGAGCAGGCTGTCGCCACTGGTCTCCATGTCCTGCAGTCCGTCGGCAAGGCGCACGGGCATGTCCTTCTGCAGGTCAGCACACCACAGTTTTCTGCCCTTCAGAAACCACACCCGGTTTGACGCGTCGCCAAACATATTGTCGGCAGCCCCCTTCATGCCCAGTTCGCTGACTACCGCCTGCACGTCCTTGACGAAGCGCTCGCTTAGCAGGTCAACACACGTCACCTGATAGCGGTCCTTCAGCCACAGGTGGTGATGCTTGTCAAAATACATGTGGTAGTGGCCGTCGTACTTAGGCAGCGCATAGACATTGTCCTGCACGGGGTCGATGTGGGAAAACGTCGAGCCGTCGTAGAAATTGATATGTCCGATGGTGCAGATGACCATACGCCCCGTTTTGGTACACGTCAGCGTCTGTGAGCCGTTGGCAGCCAGACCGTCAGACGCATCGAAGGTATAGAACACCCTCTGATGGCCGAAAACACCTAGGGCAGCTGTCAGCATAAGTGTCAACAGCAGCGTCATTCGCCGGCTGGTATGGACAAGCAAGGTCATCTTGCGGTTTTTAGTTTATTGTAAAATCGCGACAAAGATACGAAGAAAACTACATACCACCAAATTTATTTGTCATAATTTCAGTAACGCGTCGTCCATGGCTATGTCCTTGGACAATTGGCAATTGACATTGGGCCATGTCAATTGCCGACGGTCACGTCAAGCACCATCATCAGCACAAAGCCAATGGCAAAGCCGATGGTGCTGAGGTTAGAGTGCTCGCCCTCGCTGGACTCTGGAATCAGCTCCTCTACCACGACATAGACCATAGCGCCGGCCGCAAAGGCCAGCATGTAGGGCAGCACGGGAGTCATCAGCGAGGCCAGCAACACCACGGCAAGTCCGCCGAGGGGCTCCACGGCTCCGCTCAGGCTGCCTAGCAGGAATGAGCGCCACCTGCTGTTGCCCGCCGCCCGCATAGGCATGGAGATAATGGCCCCCTCCGGCACGTTCTGGATGGCTATGCCGATGCTTACCGCCAGGGCACTGGCCAGCGAAAGACCGGCAGCCCCCTCCTCGGCACCAGCAAACACCACGCCCACGGCCATGCCTTCGGGCAGGTTGTGAATGGTGACTGCCAGGGCAAGCATGGCCGTCCGTGAGAGGTGCGACCGAGGGCCTTCCGGTTTGTCGGTACCTATGTGCAGGTGGGGGGTCACGTCGTCGAGCACCAGCAGGAAGCCCACACCTAACAGGAAGCCCACGGCGGCAGGCACCACCCCCCAGGCACCCTCAGTCGCCTCCATCTCCATAGCCGGAATGAGCAGCGACCACACCGATGCCGCCACCATGACGCCAGAGGCAAAGCCCAGCAGCGACTTCTGCAATCGGGGCGACATCTCGTCCTTCATCAGAAAGACGAAAGCCGCTCCCAGCATGGTTCCCAAAAGGGGTACGATTAGTCCGATGATTAATGCCATAGTTAAGTTCCTTTCACTTCCGGGGTTCTTCGTTTGTCCGTCTTATTTCGTCTTTCCTGATACAGCCCGAACAGCGCCGCTTCCAGCGCTCGGCAAACTCGGCCGCTGCCACAGCCATTTGCCGCTGGCTTCGTCCTTCACGGCTGGGCCAGTCGTGCTGGCACGATGGCGCCTGGCTGCTCCGCCCATTGTTTCTCTTTCTTCATAGATATTATGGTCTGTTAGTAGGAAATGTGTGTACAAAGATAGCACAAAAAGACGAGACGAAAGAACAAAGTAACCGATAATTAATTACTTGCTATGATTTTGTGGAACACCATAGGCCCTGGTAATATCCTAAACTATTTTAATTATTGCGGCAAAAGCGTGCCTATCTCGCAGAATATCCTTACTTTTGCCGTCCGATATTTAGGAGAAAGCAAGAGAAACATCATGGTAAGGAAAGCTGCTAAGAAAGACATCAAGCGAATCTGTGAATTGTTGCACCAGGTAAACATGGTGCATCATGAAATACGTCCCGACTTGTTTAAGCCAGACACCACCAAATACAGCGAACAGGAACTGGAGGAGCTGCTCGCCGACGACACCAAGCCCATCTTCGTCTATGACGACGGAAAAGTGGCGGGGCATGCCTTCTGCCAGATTACTGAGGTCAAAGACCACCTGTTGCTTCAGGATGTCAAGACGCTCTATATTGACGACATCTGCGTCGACGCGTCGGCTCGCGGCCACCATGTCGGCAAGGCGCTGTATGAGTTTGTCCGCGACTATGCCCGGTCAATCGGCTGCTATAACATCACCCTCAATGTCTGGCAGGGCAACGATGCTGCCCTGGGCTTCTATCAGCACATGGGCATGAGAGTGCAAAAGACCGGCATGGAAATCATCTTGTAGGCGTACAGCTACAAGCACATCGGTAGTCTGGCGCAAGCTACCAGCTTGGCCGGCCCAAACTACCAGGGACCCCGGCCCAAGCCACCAGCTACACCGGCCCAAACTACCAGCCTGGCCGGCCCAAACTACCAGGGACCCCGGCCCAAGCCACCAGCTACACCGGCCCAAACTACCAGCCTGGCCGGCCCAAACTACCAGGGACCCCGGCCCAAGCCACCAGCTACACCGGCCCAAACTAATGCGCAGCGGCCGTGTCTGAGATACGCAGCGGCCGTGTCTGAGATGCGCAGCGGGAGGGGGAAATGCAGAATGATTAAAACTTTTTCGACCTGTAAGGTTGAAAACAACTTGGTATGATATTAAGTTATTTCTTAACGGTTACTAAACGCTCACTTCGTTGCCACCTGACTCCCCTCCCTGTACTGCTTGGGTGTAAAACCCGTCTCACGCTTGAAGAAGTTGTTGAATGCTGGCGGATTGGCAAAATGGAGACGCTCGGCTATCTCGTAGGTCAGCAGGCCGCTGGTGCGCAGCAAGACCTTGGCGCGCAGCACGACGGCACGGTTTATCCAGTACATCACGCTATGGCTGCTGGCACGTGTGATGACTGCCGAGAGGTGATGGGGCGTGATGTGGAGCTGGGTGGCATAGAAGGGTATGTTGCGTTCTCGCTCGCAATGGCGGCTCACCAGCATCTTGAACTGCTGGAACAGCTCCTGGTGGCGCGAGACGACGGCCCTGTCCGTAGCGCTGCCGGTGGTCTGCCAGACAGACTGCACGTTAGCTACCATCGCCCTGACCATCGACAATACGGCATCGCGACGGAAGGGTGACTGCACAGCCATGTCCCATAGCAGATAAATCATGCGCAGCAGCAGCTCGAAGTCTGTGGCTGAGACATGGGTGACGATGCTCTCAGCCACCTGTATGGCTTCCTTCATGGCGATGCCGCACACCTCCACGTCAGCGCCGATATGCTCCAACTCCAGAATCACGTCAGGCGTTGTGAGTATCACCGTCCCCCGGCTGAAGTGATACTGTTCCAGGTCTAAATGCACATCGGCATCGCCACTCATAAACAACAGCAGGCGGGGCTCTGGCAACTGATAGACCTCTCCCTCGCGGAAGAATGTCTTGTCTGACGGCCGGCCGTTAAGGATGATGCTCATGTCGTCGTTGTTGAAGATGTGGCTCTCGGCACCCGCCATCTGGCGCAGGTCTACGGAGTCAATGGAGAAGTAATTGATGCTTTTGCTGTCGCCCATATCATTGCAGGATTGTACGTTTTCGTTGCAAAATTAGTGCTTTCCTTGCAGAATAACGAACCAAAAGGAAGGAAATCGTACAAATGCGTATTCTTTTCATACAAACTGGTAACAGGCATGTCGGGGAAAAGCTGTATATTTGCACCAGAGAAACAAAGAAACCGCTATGAACAAGAAGCAAAGCATCCTCATTTTCGCGCTCACCGTCGGCTGCCTGACCGCAGCGGGACAGACGCTGGAGGAGTGCTGGCAGGCTGCGGAGCGCAACTATCCGCTGATTCGCCAGTACGACCTCATCGAGAAGACCACCCGACTGACGGTGGCCAACCTCAGCAAGGGCTGGCTGCCACAAGTGTCTTCACAGGCACAGGTCACCTATCAGAGCGACGTGACGGCATGGCCCGACGGCATGCGGCAGATGATGACGGGCATGGGCATAGACATGCAGGGACTGAAGAAGGACCAGTATCGTGTGGGCATAGACATCCAGCAGACGGTGTTTGATGGTTCAGCCATCAAACACCAGCAGCGAATAGCCCGCCAGCAGGGCCTCGTACAGGAGGCACAGACCGAGGTGACACTCTATCAGGTGCGCCGCCGGGTGAGCGAGATGTATTTCTCGCTGCTCATGCTTGACGAACAGATGCTGCTGAACCACGACCTGCAGCAGCTGCTGGCTGGCAACGAACGGAAGCTGGAGGCCATGGTGAAACGCGGCACGGCGGCCGAGAGCGACTGGCAGAACGTCAAGGCCGAACGGCTCAACGTGGTGCAGCAGGCCACCAGCCTGGCGTCGCAGCAACGGATGCTGACGGCCATGCTTTCGGCCTTCTGCGGCATGCAGGTGGACCACATACAGAAGCCCGCAAGGGCCGACATGCCACAGCAGCCGGCGGTGCGACGGCCAGAGATGCAACTCTTTGACGCCCAGCTGCGCCTGGTGGATGCACAGGAGCGGGGACTCAACGCCGCACTGATGCCACGCCTCGGTGTGTTTGCCCAGGGCTACTACGGCTATCCCGGCCTGAACATGTTTGACGACATGATGCGCCACAGGTGGAGCCTGAACGGCATCGTCGGAGCCCGCCTGACGTGGAACATCGGCGCACTCTATACACGTAAGAACGACAAGGCAAAACTGCAGGTGCAGCGTGAGCTGACCGAGACTGACCGCGAAGTGTTCCTCTTCAACAACCGGCTGGAGCAGATAAAGCAGCAGGAACAGATGGCCCGCTACCAACGGCTGATGGCTGACGACGAAGAGATAATCAGGCTGCGGGCGGCGGTGAGAAAGGCGGCAGAGTCGAAACTTGCACACGGCATCATCGACGTCAACGACCTGCTGCGTGAAATCAATCAGGAGAATGCTGCCCGCGTGCAGCAGTCGATGCACGAGATAGAGATGCTGAAGGAAATCTACGACAATAAACTTACCACAAACAATTAGCGTAAATCAAGACAAGTTATGAGAAACATCATTGCACTGGCAGGCGCCATGCTGATAGTGACCGCCTGTGGAAACAACGAGAAGGCGTATGATGCCACCGGCACCTTTGAGGCCACCGAGACCACCATATATGCAGAGCAGAGCGGAACACTGCTGACGCTCAATGTCGACGAGGGCGACAGCATCAGTCATGGCCAGGAGGTGGGACTGATAGACACCACACAGACATGGCTGAAAATACAGCAGCTGGGAGCCACGAAGGAGGCTTACCAGAGCCAGAAGCCGGACATGGAACGCCAGATAGCCGCCACACGCCAGCTGCTGGCCAAGGCCCTGCAGGATGAGCAGCGATACCGCGAGCTGGTGGCCGACGGGGCAGCTCCCGCGAAGACCGCCGACGATGCGTCGAGCCAGGTGAAGGTGCTGCAAAAACAGCTCGACGCACAGATTTCGTCGCTCACCACCAGCAGCCGCGCACTGGACAAGCAGAGCGCCGCCACAGACGCCCAGGTGAGCCAGCTACAGGACATGCTCCGCAAATGCCACATCGCAACACCCATCAGAGGCACCGTATTAGAGAAATATGTGGAGCGTGGCGAATATGTAGCCATGGGCAAGCCGCTGTTCAAGATGGCCGACACGCAGAACATGTTTCTGCGGGCCTACGTCACCTCGGCTCAGCTGCAACACATCAGGCTGGGACAGCGGGTGAAGGTGTTTGCCGACTATGGCGACCAGCAGCGGAAGGAGTACGACGGCACCATCGCATGGATATCGGCGCGCTCTGAGTTCACACCCAAGACCATACTGACCGACGACGAGCGCGCCGACCTGGTGTATGCCGTCAAGGTGGCGGTGAAGAACGACGGCTATATAAAGATAGGTATGTATGGCGAGGCTTCTTTTAAATGAAGAATGAAGAATTTGCCAACGCCGTGAAGGCCATTGAAGTAAGCCACGTGGCAAAGTCGTACGGCAAGGTGAAGGCCCTCGACGACGTGTCGTTCACGGTCTCGAAGGGCGAGGTGTTCGGACTTATCGGCCCAGACGGGGCCGGCAAGACGACGATGTTCCGTATTCTCTGTTCGCTGTTGCTGCCAGAAGCGGGCACAGCAAGGGTCAGCGACTACGACGTGGTCAGCCAGATGCGACAGGTGCGCTGCCAGGTGGGCTACATGCCGGGCAGATTCTCGCTCTATCAGGACCTGACCGTAGAGGAGAACCTGAAGTTCTTCGCCACGCTATTCGGCACCACCATTGAGCAGGGCTACGACAGCATCCGGGCCATCTACTCGCAGATAGAACGCTTCCGCGACCGTAAGGCCGGCGCACTGTCGGGCGGCATGAAGCAGAAACTGGCTCTCTCCTGTGCGCTGGTTCACTCGCCCAGCGTGCTCTTTCTCGACGAGCCCACCACAGGCGTTGACCCCGTGAGCCGAAAGGAATTCTGGGAGATGCTGCTGACGCTGAAGGAGCGAGGCATCACCATCCTGGCCTCCACGCCCTATCTCGACGAGGTGCGCTGCTGCGAGCGTGTAGCCTTCCTGGACCACGGACAACTAAGGGGTGTCGATACGCCCGAAGCTATATTAGACGAGTTTAAGGACATCTTCAATCCGCCCTCCATCATCCGCGCCCACCACCCATCACCCAACACCCAACACCCATCACCCAACACCTCAGACAACGTTATAGAGGTAGAACATCTGGTGAAAGCCTTCGGCACGTTTCACGCCGTTGACGACATCTCGTTCAGCGTCAGACGGGGCGAGATATTTGGATTCCTCGGAGCCAATGGGGCCGGCAAGACCACAGCCATGCACATGCTGACAGGGCTGAACAAGCCCACCAGCGGCACGGGCCATGTGGCAGGCTACGACATCTGCACCGAGCACGAGCAAATAAAGCGGCACATCGGCTATATGTCGCAGCGATTCTCGCTCTACGAAGACCTGACCGTCGGCGAGAACATACGTCTCTTTGCCGGCATCTATGGCATGAAGGACGACGAGATAGACCGAAAGACCGACGAGCTGCTGGAACGGCTGAAATTCGCTGAACACAAAGACACACTGGTCAGCAGCCTGCCATTAGGATGGAAACAGAAACTGGCGTTCTCCGTCAGCATATTCCATGAGCCGGGCGTGGTGTTCCTCGACGAGCCGACGGGGGGTGTCGACCCTGCCACACGCCGTCAGTTCTGGCAACTCATCTACGACGCTGCCAGTCGCGGCATCACCGTGTTCGTCACTACCCACTATATGGACGAGGCTGAATACTGCGACCGCATATCCATCATGGTAGACGGGAAAATCAGCGCCATCGGCACACCCAAAGAGCTGAAAGAGCAGTTCCGTCAGCCCGACATGGACCATGTGTTCACCTATCTGGCACGGCAGGCCAAGAGAAAGGATGAGTGAAAAGGGGAAAGGGAGAATATGCTACTGCATAAATTAAAACCATCATGAAACAGTTTGTCAGTTTTGTCATCAAAGAAGCCAAGCACATCCTGCGCGACAAGCGTACCATGCTCATTCTCTTTGGCATGCCGGTGGTGATGATGCTACTCTTTGGCTTCGCCATCACAACCGACGTAAAGAATGTGCGCACGGTGGTGGTAACATCGCACATGGACCCTCAGACACAGCAGGCCGTGGAGCGGCTGGCACAGTCGGAATACTTCATCATCACACAGACGGTGTGTACACCACGAAAGGCAGAGCGGCTCATTCGCAGCCAACAGGCGGACATGGCACTGGTGTTCGACAAGCATCACGCCATGCAGCTGATAGTTGACGGCTCCGACCCCAACATGGCCCAACAGTGGACCAACTATGCGCATCAGACCATTTTAAATGAAGAATCAAGAATGAAGAATGAAGAATTTCATACCGGGCTTCCAACTTCGGCGGGAGCAAATTCCTCATTCTTCATTCTTCATTCTTCATTATTATACAATCCGCAGATGAAGTCGGCCTACAATTTTGTGCCGGCCATCATGGGCATGCTGCTGATGCTCATCTGCGCCATGATGACCTCGATTAGCATTGTCCGCGAAAAGGAACGCGGCACGATGGAGGTGCTGCTCGTGTCGCCGGTACGTCCGCTGATGGTCATCATAGCCAAGGCCGTACCCTACTTGGTGCTGGCCTTCGTCATACTCATTGCCATCCTGCTCATGGCCCGATATGTGCTCGGCGTGCCGCTCGCCGGCTCGCTGTTCTGCATTGTCGCGGTGTCCATCCTATATATATTGCTGGCACTCTCGCTGGGACTGCTCATATCCAATGTCGCACAGACACAGCTGGCCGCCCTACTCCTCTCGGCCATGGTGCTGCTCATGCCCGTGGTGATGCTCTCAGGCATGCTGTTTCCTGTGGAGTCAATGCCCAGGATGCTGCAATGGATAGCGGCCGTCATACCCCCACGATACTACATCGATGCCATGCGCAAACTGATGATTATGGGTGTCGGCATACACGAGGTGATGAAGGAGATAGCCATCCTGGTAGCCATGACCGTAGTGCTGCTCGCCATTGCACTGAAGAAGTTCAGAGTGAGACTGGAGTGAGCGCGTAAAAAGGCAAATCGTCAATATAGTAAACAAATAGTAAATCGTCAAATAGCAAATGCTAAAGTATCTCATACAAAAGGAGTTTCTGCAGATACGCCGCAATGCTTTTCTGCCCAGGCTCATCGTCATGTTCCCCATCGTCATCATGTGTGTCATGCCATGGGTGATGCAGATGGAGGTGAAAAACATCGTGGTAGAGGTGGTGGACACAGAACACACCGTGGAGTCGCAGCGACTGGTGCAACAGATAGCGGCCTCGCACTATTTTGTCTTCGGCGGACAGAAGGCTACCTACGCCGAAGCAATGAAGGACATTGAAAGGGGGCATGCCGACATCATACTGGAGATTCGCGACAGGCGCTGCCTCATTGCCGCCAATGCCGTCAACGGCACCAAAGGCTCAATGGGCTCGGCCTACCTCGCGCAGATAGTAAATTCGTCGTTCTTCATGCCTCATTCTTCATTAATATTGTACAACAAAGGCCAGGACTACAAGCTATACATGATACCTGCCCTGCTGGCCATCGTGATGATGATGATGACGGGCTTCCTGCCTACGCTCAACATCGTGGGAGAGAAAGAGGCCGGCACCATCGAGCAGATAAACGTCACACCCGTGTCGAAGTGGGCATTCATACTCTCCAAACTCATACCCTACTGGCTCATCGCCCTCTTTGTCGTCACCGTCTGCCTCGTGCTGGCATGGCTCATCTACAGACTCACACCCGCCGGCCCCCTGTGGCTGGTCTATGTCCTGGCCATGCTGCTGGCCCTGTTCTTCTCGTCGTTCGGTCTCATCATCTCAAACTATAGCGACACCATGCAGCAGGCCATCTTCGTCATGTGGTTCTTCATAGTCTGCATCATGCTGCTCAGCGGACTCTTCACCCCCACCCGCTCCATGCCCCACTGGGCCTACCTGACCACCTATGTCAACCCCATGCACTATTTCATCGATGCCATCCGCACCGTCTTCATCCGTGGTGGCTCGCTCCGCGACGTGGCACATCAGGTCATCGCACTCCTTGCCATCGGCCTCGTCATGGCCACCTGGGCGGTGCAGAGCTATAAGAAGAACAACTGACCGTCTGAGTCTGCAACCAAAGCTTGATTTGTAAGACTCATTTATGTTATTCTGCAGTTAATTCGAAGAAAATTAGTAACTTTGTACCCGCAATG
>Ga0310691_10003603_pt1 | contig 18368 bp, 18 predicted proteins | sample 176DNAGHGlowgp2_FD_203887 | JGI IMG/M metagenome (GOLD analysis project Ga0310691, IMG submission 203887) | Sheep rumen microbial communities from Palmerston North, Manawatu-Wanganui, New Zealand - 1766 DNA GHGlow gp2 (v2) (version 2) | ecosystem: Host-associated > Mammals > Digestive system >...
AATGAGTGAGAGTATATTTTATTTGATGGGTTTCCTCGTAACTTAGATCAAAAAGAATATTTTGTAAAGCAGTGGGCTGATAAATGAAGAGATTTTGTTTGTGTGAATTTTGATTTATCTCGTGAAAAAGCTATTGAAAGAATCCAAAAAAGGGCTATTGAGCAATGACGTATGGATGATGCAAACGAGGAAACTATCAATAAAAGATTGGAAACTTTTTATGCTGAGACTTTGCCAGTGATTCAAGCATTTGAATCAGAATGAAAGGTTATTACGGTAAATGCAGATCAGGGTATTGAAGAGATATACAATGATATGTTTTCTAGGTTGGTTTTAAATTAACTAGTTGAATGAAAAGAAAAATCTGGATATTGGTGGTATTTATGGCATTTTTTGAGTGATTTTCTTTTGCTCAAAATTTTGGAGTAGGGCAGAGATTCCATCTTTTCCCTGTAATTAAATTGTCTTCATCGTTTTCAGTAATAGACTATGCAAAATTATCGGATAATGATGTACAGAAATTTGTATGAGTTGGACGCCCATTTGACAATATTAATTATGAACCATCAGATTTGGTTCCATTACAATGACGCTCACACATTTCTGCACAATCTAGACATAAATTTAGAGCTGAAGCTGCAGAAAATCTTGAAAAGATGGCTAATGATTTTTATTCAGAATTTTGAACAAATATTGTGATAGCTAGTGCATATAGGAGTTATGATTATCAGAAAAATTCTATATCAGAAAGCTGTAAACAGAGTGGACGATGTGCCAGAGAATGAGAATCAGAACATCAATTGTGATTAGCTGTAGATTTGTGGGAAGCTACAAACGAACAGAAATTCCTATTAAAATATCAAAAATATTATGATTGGTTACATGAAAATGCACATTTATACGGATTCCATCAGAGTTATCAGAATTGAAGAGAAATTGATGGGTATTATGTAGAGCCGTGGCACTGGAGATATTTAGGTACTTGATTAGCAACTAAACTTCACGATAGAAATATCACATTCACTCAATATGTAGTTCTCTCCTCAAAATAACATACTACATCCAAATGGATTTATCAAGTAAATCTTCAAAATAACAATAAAGCTGTTCCCCTTTTAGAAAGGGGATACGGCGAAGCCGAGGGGATTTTAAAAAAGAAAAAATCCTCAGTCCTTCAGATTCACCCCACTTAGCGGGGCAAGCCTCCTTTACAAAGGAGCAAAATATACAAGACTTTCAAGATTCTTCGCTAAACGCTCAGAATGACAAAAATAATTACTCGATATGATAAGTATAACAATTATCCAAAGATAACATTGGAGCAATTTGATTTACATCATTTAAAGTCAGCTTTTTATATTTCCCCAAAATTTCTTCTAAAGTTTCTATCTTATTATATACCAAATACTGAGATCAGAGAAATAATGCCATTTCTTCTGGAGTATCTATTCACATCTGAGTTTGTCACTGTAAATATCAAATACATTTTTCAAACTCCTCCTGTGTTGCTCACTTTTTTACATATTTCTCCACTTCTTCTCTAATTCTTTTCAGTCAAAACTCAAATCTATTTTTGTCCATTCAGGCTCTAATACTAAAAGTTCAACATTCTGGACCTGCATTATGGTAACTAGAAATATAATAACAAAGTCCTTCTTTCGTCCTAATATTTTGGAATAAACGAGAAGACATATTTCATCACAGTATTGAAGCCAAAACTTTTGCAGCATATCTTCTTTCATCATTTCCATCAAATCAAGGAGCCGTAATAATCAAATGATTCTGTTCTGTTCATTTTTTGAAAAAAGATTCATGTTCTTTTGGCAATTTTCATGGAAATTTTGGTTCTTTAACTGTTCTTTTTTCTCCCATGGATCCAAAGTAATTTCAAATCAGCTTTTTTAATTTTTCATCTTCAGCTCATTTACCAGCTACCACAATTATCAAATTATCTTTTGTATAAAGGGAATTTTTATAATTATGCAAGTCTTGTGATGTAAACGAAGATACAGTTTTCTCATTTCAGATCACAGGACGACCAAAACTATTATTTCCAAAGTACCACAATCTCTGTTTTTCTGAAACCAAACTCATTGGATCATCCTCGTACATTTTCATTTCCTGAATTATTACTCATTTTTCCTTTTCTAATTCTTTTTCATCAAATTTTGCATTCATCATCATATCAGCCAAAACGTCCAAAGACTGTTCTACAAAATTTGGAGCACATTTTACATAATAATCAACAGCATTATTACTAGTAAATGCGTTATATGCAGCTCATATTGAGTCTAAAGTTTCTGCTACATCCTTCTGAGTTTTATAACGTTTTCATCATTTAAAAAACATATGTTCTAGACAATGAGCAATTCAACCTTGTTTCAATGTTTCATTATTACTTCAAGCCTTACACATAATCCGAATCGAAACCGAATGAACATCACTCATCGGTGCAAATATACAATCAATTCACGCAATTCTTTCTATAGAGTATTTCATAATTTGAATGAGCTCCGATTAAAAATCGGAAGGTTAGGGATTCGAACCCTAGTTACACAGAGTGCAAACACGTACTCCAAACGTGCGCCTTCAACCGCTCGGCCAACCTTCCGTATTTATGGTATTGATATTATAAAACTGAACGAATCTAAAATAATAATTCTATCATAAAATACAATTTATTTTTTTAGTATAATGTTTAGTTAATATTAAATATTTTTTTCTCTTGACTACTTTGATGAAATTTCTACACTGGAATTAGTTTTATTTATTTACAAATACAAATATGGAAAAATCTACTTTTGATAAGAGAGTGGAAAAAGTCTCTGCAGAATTCGATAAAGTTGCTGATGATGTAAAAGATACGGCTTCTGATATTGGAAATCGATGGACTAGATCTTCTACAGAGGAAAAAATTACTATGATTTTTTGAATCGTTTTTTTGGTACGAGCATTGATAAAGCTTAAAACGATTTTGCGATGAATTGTTTTGTTGACTTTGGGATTATTGCTTGTTTCAGGTTTTTTTGATCGTCCTTTAAGAGATTTGATTCGTTATTGTAAGAAAGAATTAAAATGTGAAAAAAAATCTGATTCAAAAGAATCTGCAGAGAAAGTTAAAGTAGTAAAATCTACAAAATCTTCAAAATAATTATTAGTTGTGATAGATCTTCAGATAATTAGCCCAAATACTGTGTTTGGGCTATTTTTAATAGAGAAAAATATCTTATAAAATTTCTTGTCTTGCAACTAAATAAAAAAACATTATTTTTGTAGTATAAGTGGCTTTATTTTTTGTGATTTATATGAAAAATATCAGATTAAAGAATATAAAAGCATTTACTCTTATAGAAATGACATTAGTCGCATTGATACTGGGAATTTTATTGCCAAGTATTTTTTCTATGTATAATTTTATAATAAGATCTAATAAAGAAATAAATGCAAGGCAAGTAGCGATTCAGTGATGATATGAATTTTTTGAGAGATTAAATATTTTGATGCAGGATTATTCTGTAGATTACGAGGAATATTTTAATCGTCAGATGGTATGATGCTCAGATAATTGATGAATCTTGACGTGAAATGATTTTAAATGGAATGTATGATTGTCCTGATATTGCTCAGAATTTACAGCATATGGAAATAATAGTTCTACAGATAGATCACTTATTGAACCAACATGGCGGGATCTTTATTATTGTACAACAAGGAATATAGGTCAAGATTTTTTAAATGTAAGTAGAGTAGTTACTAGGAATAACTGTGGTAGATATGGTAGGCAACAATCTTTTGGCCAATATGCTGCATTATTTACTGATGTGAAGTGAACAGAAGATTGATTAAATTGAGATATTGTGTGAACTTCTGATGATGAAGAATTGTGACGTATTGTTAATGAGAGAGATGATGTGAAGGCTATAGAAGACTCTGATCATATTCAAGAAATTTATTTAATTTCTCATGACGGAAAAGATCGTTTATATTTTCGTAGAAAATTGATACATCAAGAGGGAGAACAACTTCAGTATAAGATTCAAATGTTAAGGTTGAAAGGATTTGATGCCTGACAAAGGCATAATTTTGATATAACAAACAATAATCCTTGACTTTATGATTGAGTAATTGATACATGGACTTGTGATGCTTCTATGTGATTTATATGACATTGATCCGGACTGAATGGAGCTTTCTCTGATTTTCATATGCCAGCTGACGTAGATGATTGTTGGGTAGACATTAATCAGTGAGTTACAACTGTACGTTTGCGAAATATTTCTATTTCTCCATTGAATGATTCTGATTTATTTCGGGCTGATGCGGATCATCAAATTAATCCAAGTATGAAAATATTAATTGTGAATTGAATATATTCTGCTATATATGGAACTGGATATTTTTCTTCTTCAATTAATGATTTTAGTGTGCCTTTGGAGACTACTATTAATATGAAAGATTTTTATAAGGAATAAAAAGATAAATCTGATAAGTCTTTATTTGTTAATAGTCCTTTTAGCTTGCATATTATTCTTAAAATACTATAATTCTCACCGTAAAAATCAGCTTTTTATTTTTTGATTTTAATAGATATGAATTTATTTGAAGAATTACAGCGACGTGGCTTAATAAAAGATACAGCAGGTGATGATTTAGAAAAAATAATTAATGGATGTAATGCTACTTTCTATTGGGGTACAGATCCTACGGCAGAAAGCTTACATATTGGACATTATAGTAGTTTAATCACTGTAAAACGTTTAGCAAAAGCTGGACATCATCCGATTTTACTGGTTGGTGGAGCTACAGGTTTGATCTGAGATCCTAGACCTACAGCAGAAAGAGAAATTATAGCATATGAAACTGTTCAAAAAAACTTTGAATGACTCAAAAAGCAGGTAACAGAATTATTTGATGGAAATGTAGAAGTCGTAAATAATTATGATTGGACTAAAGATATGACAATCTTGGAATTTTTACGTGATATTGGAAAGTACATTAATGTAAGTTATATGTTAAATAAAGATATTATTAGTAGAAGATTGGAAACTGGTATTACATTTGCCGAATTTACATATACTTTATTACAGTGATACGATTTCTTACATCTATATGAAAATAAGAATTGTATCATGCAAGCTGCAGGTTCAGATCAATGGTGAAATATTACTACTGGAATTGAACTTATAAATAAAAAATTAGGAAAGACTGCGTATGCATTCACTATGCCATTAATTTTGGATGGTGCTGGAAATAAGTTTTGAAAAAGTGAAGGAAATGCATTATGGTTAGATAAAAATAAAACTAGTTCTTATGCTATTTATCAATATCTCGTTAATAGTGATGATAACAAGGTTGAAGAATATCTAAAAGTATTCACATTCTTAAGTCCTGAGGAGATTATGGATGTAATGAAGAAGCATCAAGAAACTCCTGAACAAAGGTTAGCTCAAAAAACTTTAGCAAGAGAGTTTATAAAAGATTTACATTGAGAAGCTGAATATGAAAAAGTCCAAAAAATTATTGATGTATTATTTGGAGACGGAGATAAATTAACAATTATTTCGAAAATGTCTGAAGATGAAAAAGTTGCACTTGCTCGTGAAACTGGAAGTGTAAAGATGAGTTGAAATGAAGTTAGACTAATGGATTTAATTGTTGAATCTGGACTTGCATCGTCTAATGGAGAAACTAAGAAAATGATTCAGGCTGGTTCAATATATTTCAATGAAGAGAAAGTAGAAGATATTCAGAAAGTAGTAAAATCTGATGATTTGATAAATTGAGTTGGATTACTAAGAAAATGAAAGAAATCATATAAATTAATTCTTGGATAATAAATGCAATATTCAAATATTAAATTACCATCTCTTGAAGTTTATCAAGAGGCAAAAAAGCTTTTGGAAGCATGACAGCTCGTGGTTTTTCCTACGGAAACAATTTATGGGCTTGGAGCAGATGCACGTAATGATCAAGCTGTGCTTTCCATTTTTCAGTTGAAATGAAGACCACAGGATAATCCCTTGATTTCGCATCTGGGATACAAAGAGCAGATTTCAGATTATGCAACTGTAGAAAATGAGATTCAGCAAACTATTATTGATAAATTGATGCCTGGACCTCTCACTCTCCTCTTGAAGAAAAAAGAATGAACTATTTCAAATCGCTCATGTCCACTAGACTATCTATGAATCCGTTTACCATCAAATTCAGTCGCTCAAAAGTTTTTACAGGTAGCTGAATTACCAGTTGCTGCTCCAAGTGCCAACATTAGCTGAAAGCCTAGTCCAACTAATGCACAAATGGTTTATGATAATCTACATGATAATGTACCATTGATAATCGATGACTGAGAATCTTTTGCTGGAATAGAATCAAGTGTAATGCGTGTAGTACCAGATGAAGATAAGAAATGAAAACTAAAAATTCAGATTCTTCGTCCAGGATTTTTGACTAAAGAGGATTTGGAAGACTGTTTCAATCATGAAATAAAAGTGGAATATACAACTAAAAATCCTGAACTTTCTCCATGAATGAGGTATAAACATTATAGTATTGATGGTCATGTCAGAATTTTTGATAAACTTTCTGATATCCCAACTTTATCCAAAGAATTAGAATCAGAAAATACAAAAATCTGAATTTTGCTTACTCAAGAATTGATAGATGGTAGTCAAGACTTGATTGAAAATTTTAAAAATAATTGAATTACAATAATTCCACGATGAACTAAATCTAACTTAGCAAGTTGTGCCCATTCATTATTTGACCACTATCATACAGCTGAAAAATCATGAATCAATCTCCTTTTCGTAGAAAGATTGCCTGAGGAATGAATTTGATACTGAATCATGAACAGAGTCAAAAGAAGTGCTGAAGTTTAATTTAAAGCTAACATTTTATGGCTAGTTCTACAGATTATTTACAGTTTATTCTAGACCAATTATCAGATTTATCTGAAATAACATACCGCAAAATGATGTGAGAGTATATTTTATATTTTCACTGAAAAATCATAGGCTGAATATATGACAATCGTTTATTATTAAAACCGACCGAAAAAGTTAAAGAAATTATGAAAGATATAGAAATGCAAATTCCTTACCCATGAGCAAAACCTATGATTTATGTTGATAACGTAGATAATTCTGAATATTTAAAAGAAATTATTGAAGCAACATATAATGAATTGTATTAAAATTTTAGAATTGAAAAAACTCCTCATTGTAATTATGATGCATAATACAAATTGGAGCTTAGATGTTTGGAACTTTAATTGTTCGTTATTTTTTCAACGATGTTGTTGCATTTAGGACATCGTATCTTGTGACGTACAAGAGTGAGTTCGTCATGCTGTCCATATTGAGGCACGGGGATTGCCTCATATTCATTGAATTTAAATTCGCAGCCACAGCTGCATTTGACCTGGAAAGTGCGACCTTTTTTCTCGCCTTCTCCATCCTTGATAATTTCCATATTTTTCCTTTCTTTTTTTTGTTAGTGTGATAATGTGATTATATTTAAAGTATATAAAAAGTCAAGAAAAATAAAATGATGGTTTCTGAATATTATATATGTTGTTATTTATGAGTTAGTCTTTATTCAATCAGCATAACTCCATCTCCTGGTTCAGTATCAAAAATCTCATAATTTATTTGCATTTTTTCGAGGAATTGGTATAATCAAGTTAGTTTGTTTTGATATTTGATGACATCGTCAAGTAAAAGCGTATTTTCTGGTGCAAGATGTGATCGAATTTTCTGCAGGTAATCTCAATATTGACTCTTCTGAGCATCAATAAATGCTGCATCAAATTTCTGAGAAAAAAACTTTTCAAGTACAATTTCATTAATATCAAAAGGATAGAGAATTACGTTATTTACTTCAGCTTTTTCTATATTTTTTAGGGCTTCAAGGTAAGCTGGATAGCTGATTTCAAATGATGTCAAAGTTCCTCACCACTTGGAAATTGTCTGGGAAACGACAATACTACTATATCATACTGCAGATCAGATTTCTAAAACTCTTTTAGGTTGATGGCGTTCGAGCCAAGAAATAATAAAATCTTGAGTCTGACTGGAAATTAACGGTATATGTCTATCTTCACAAGACTTACGTAAATCTGATAAATCCAACATTGAGGAAATCAATAATATATAAAGTTCTCTTTCAAACAAAAATTTATATTATTTATACTAATTTAACATTATGATTACAACACAAGGTGACAGAGAAATGCATTCAAACATTTCTATTAATTTAAGTAAAAAAAGCAATTCTAAAAGGAATTACCCAACAGAGACTAGAACTTATAATTCCAGGAACTCTTCTAGTCAAAGTCTTTATGCTCAGGCTGTAAATGGACAGTTAAAAAATCCAGCTCCTACTAGAAGAACTACTCATTCAACGACTACAACTTCTACAAATTGAACTACTCATACTAGAACTGTAAATTCAACGAGAACAGCAAATTCAACAACGAATATAAGAACTGCCGCTTCAAGGACAAATTATACCCAATGAGCAGACAAAACATTATCTTCAGCAAATTTCTTAAAGCACAGGAATCAAGCTCCAACTCAGTCAATAGCAGATTTGAGAAAATTGGTTAAAAAAGATGAGATCCCAGTCAGAGTTTTTGGACTTTGATGACTAGAAGAAATCTGAATCAATATGACTGTAATCGAATATAAAGATGATATCATTATTGTAGATGCTGGACTTGAATTTGCAAGTTTTGATATGCATGGAGTAGATTATATCATTCCTGATATTTCTTATCTAATTACAAAGAAAAAGAATATTAAGGGAATTCTAATTACCCACGGACATCTTGACCATATCGGAGCAATTAAGCATATTCTTTCAGAATTGGATTATCCAATAGTTTATACTACTCCATTAGCATTATGACTTATTAAAAGAAGTCAGAATGACCAAGATCAGAAAAAGATGAAATATAAAATTATCGATCCAGACATCGATATAATCAAACTTTGAGAATTTTTGGTTGAACCATTCCGTGTAAACCATTCAATTCCTGAATCAATGTGATATGCAATTCATACTCCAAAAGGAAATATAGTTCATTCTTGAGACTTTAAAATCGACTTTGTACCTGCAATCGATAAGCCCGCTGATTTGGGAAAGATTAGTAGAATTGGTCAAGAATGAGTAAAATTATATTTAGGAGAATCTACAAATGCTAGAACTCCATGACATACGCCAAGTGAAAAACTGATCGGAGAGAACCTTGATCGTGTAATCAGAAGTCATCCAAACCAAAGAATCGTTATTTCAACATTTGCATCAAATATCTGAAGACTTATCCAGATTATTGAAAGTGCTGTAAGACATAATAGAGTAATCTTTCTTGCAGGAAGATCTATGGTGTGAAATGTTCAACTTTGTCAGGAACTTGGATATATCAATGTACCAAAGGATATGATTAGACTCGTTTCTGGGGAAATTGATCAAATGCCTGACGAAAGAGTGATGATAGTTTGTACAGGTTCTCAGTGAGAAGAATTTAGTGCTCTCGTAAGAATGGCTACAAACACTTACAAAGATTTCATGATTAGACCTGGAGATTGTATATTACTTTCTTCTCATACTATTCCAGGAAATGAAAAAGCTGTATGATCGTTATTGAATACTTTGATTGATATGTGAATTGATTTGGTAGATGAGCCAACTTTAGCACTTCACACTTCTGGACATGCTTGCCAAGAAGATATGAAAGAAATGATGGCATTATTGAAACCTGAATATTTCTGTCCTATCCACTGAGAAGCTTTGATGAGACATGCTCACAAAAAAATCGCTCTCGATATGAGAATTCCTGAAGAAAAAATCTTACTTCCAAAGAATGGTCAGATTGTTGAACTTTATGATGAATGTGTGTTATTATCAGAGAAAAAATTGAAACTTGATACAGTTACAATTGACGGTAAGTGACAGTGACATCTAAGCTGAGAATACGTAACCAAAGCCCGTGGAATTATGTCTCAAGATGGAGTGGTAGCTTTGATATTCAAGATAGATACAAAGACTAAGGAACTAGTGGGGAATCTACAAATTGAATCTAGATGATTTGTTTATTCAAGCGAAGTTAAGACAATTCATACTCAGATAGTTGAAATTGCTAGAGCTGAATACAATAAAAATCTGAAAAAGAAAATGGAAATAAAAGATAACCTAAGAAATATCAAAGATTTACTTGAAACAGAAATTGAAAAAATAATCTGAAGAGTACCAATGATTATTCCAATGTATGTTTATATCAATAGAGAAGCTCTCACAACTCAGGTACAACAAAATGATGAAGAAGAAATAATTGGAATGACTCTTGAAGAACAAGGTGGTAGTGAAGAAAAAGAATAATAGTATAAAAATAAACCGTTCTTAATTGAACGGTTTTTTCTATTTTTGTTTTATCATTCTCTGAGTTTCGTAGTATCTCGAGCTCTATATCAGTTATCTCGATTTTCGTATTTTACTTCAGAATTATTTATATATTTTCCTCAGTATAGATTTGAAAAGAAATTGTATTTATTTTTCATGGTATTGTTATTCATGGCGATATGACGGAAATAATCGTGATGATTGATGTATAGATTATGACATTCGGCAAAATCTTCAAATGGGTCACTCATTCCATATCCAGAGCAGAAATCTTCTTTGGATACTCAGCTTTTTCTAACTGTCTCTGATGCCCAAGAATATTTATAATATTCTATGCTTGGGTCGTCTATTGAAAAAACTTTTTTATTAAATTCTGTGAATACAGGAGATTTTTTTGAACTGGTTCATTGCAATCATCAAAGGTCGATAATATGTCATATTTCATGCGAGATAACCTGGAAAAATTCATTATCGTATGTTATTCATCATAAGTTAATTGTAATTGTGTCTCGATTTGCACTTCCACGACGACTTCATTTTTGTTCATTGATGAGCATAGCGGTTAAGGCTTTAGAAGGATCACTTCAACGTTTGATATTTCTATCTAAATTTTGCAATAAATAGACCACATAGGCCAGCTTTTTAGACTTTTCTGTATCTGGAATTTCTCATGTCCAATTAATTTTTTTACATATATTTTTGTATTTATTGCAAAGTTTTGAAAAAACTGAACTACTTCAATGAGAGTCAGATTCATTTAGTTCAGATATGTCTGATTCATCCAATGCTTGCTCTGATTCGAGATAGTCAAATTGGAGAACATTATCAGGTTCTCAAATTAAAGAAACTTTCACTGTGAGAGCTAGGTACACAGCAACACTAACGCAAAAAACTTTCATTATATTTCGGAATTGCTTGTTTAATCGTGCTGTCTTTTGCATTTAAAATAAATCTCTTTAGTAAAATCTACTATAATTATACACAAATATATAAAATTTTGCAAATTTTATTGGATAAAATGTTGTAAAAAATCGCATGATTTAAAAATCTTTTATCGTTGATTTTTCGGATTTTTTATATATAATATGTAATATGTAATATAAATATCACGAGATATGGATTACGATTACACGTCTATGGGAAATTTTCTTGGAGAGGATATCGTTTCTGATGGATTTGAATCAGAACTTGCTCAGAAACTGAAAGAATGTAAAACTGAGGAGGAGAGACAAGAGGTTTATGCTCAGTATGTTGGAGCATTCTTGAAGCTTTTCGGAATCTGGTTTGTATTACTGATTCTTGTTGTAATTTTGATGGTAATATTCTCTCTCTAAGAAAGAATTTAAGGTAGTTGGGTATTCCTTCTACCTTTTTTATTTAATTTTTGCTTGTAAAGAAAGTGTTTTTTATTTATAATATTGAGTGAAGAAACCTCACCCACCACTTCGTGGTTTCCCTCTCCTATTAGGAGAGGGTTAGGGAGAGGTTTAGGGCACAGAAATATTTAATCTTTCAAAATTTATCAATGACATACAATCCATACGATTTCTATTTCAAGAAAGCCAAGAAAGAATGATACAAAGCCAGAAGTGCATTTAAACTGGAAGAAATTCAGAATAAATTTCACTTAATTGATAAAAATACCAAAACAGTCGTAGATATCGGTTGTGCTCCATGAAGCCGAATGCAATACACAATTTCTCTGCTTCAAAAAATGCATGTGAAAGATTACAAAGTTATCGGATTTGATCTAAAAAGAGTGGATATGCAGCTTCCATGAATGTATGCTTATGCCCAAGATATTACTGAGCAGGATAAGGTGGATGCAATTTTCGCTGAAAATGGAGTTGAGCAGGTGGATTTTATTCAATCAGATATGGCTCCAAACACGATAGGGGATAAGGAAACTGATGCAATCAGGTCAATCTGACTTTTGGAACAGACTTTATGGGTTTATGATAAATATCTCAAACCTGATGGAAAATTCTGTACTAAAATATTTATGGGGCCTGGATTTGATGAATATGTCGCGAATCTCAAAAAGAAATATGGATGAAAAAGTATCAAAGTTTTCAAGCCTGAAAGCTGTAGGAGAGAAAGTAAAGAAACTTATGTAATCAAAATTTAATCCCTAAAATTTCAATTCATGCTACTTATCTGAGATATACATTTAACTTCAAGAATAAAAGATAAACTCTTGAATTCACTCAAAACTTTTATTCAAGAGCATAACGAAGAAAAAAATCTGATTTTTCTGGGAGATTTTGTATATCATTTCAGTTATGATAGAAATGCACTTCTCGAGCTTTATGACTTATTTCTCGAATTTTATACTCAGTGAAAAAATCTCTACATTTTGGCATGAAATCATGATCGACTAGGAAATACATTCGTTTTTGAGGAATGAAGAAAAGCCTTTGAAATCTTATCCAGAATGAAAAATTCAGACAATGAAATCTGTTTCATAACTAAGCCATTCGTGAAAGAAATTGAATGAAAAAATATTTGCTTTTTGCCTGCGATGCTTGAGATTGATGAAAAAGATTTTCCATGAATAGATGACCTAAAAGACGAAAAATATACTGAAGAAATGAAAAGCAAAAATAAAAATCTGACTTTTTCAACTCAGCTAAACTTGGTCGTTGAGCGATTTACCAAAAAATATTCAGATTTGACTTTAATTCATCACTATTATGTTGAATGAGTATCGTTTCCATGACAAAAGGCAAAATTCAGTTTTAGAGATAGAGCATTGTCTCAGCATTGGTTAGACCAAGCGGATTTACAAATCATTTCATGACATTTGCATCAGGCTTTTGCATACAAAAACTATCTTTGCACAGGAAGTCTGCGAGCTACTTCTCCACTTGAAATAGATCAGATTAAATATTTTTGGACTTGGAATGATGGGAAATTTACAGCTCACGAAACTGGAATAAATTATTATTTCACGATGGAGAGAAAGACTGGAAATGCTGATTTGTTTACTCAGTCTTTTCAAGCAATTTCAGAAAATGATATTCTCACTCATTGGAAATCTTTGCAAGATTCGGACAATTTCAAGGATGCTTCGTTCACAGTGGAAACGAATTATAAAGATAGTTTAGATATGAAAAATGTTTCGCTTTCTTTGTCGGTAGAGAAGCTTCAATATGATAATATGGATGAGTTTGTGGAGCCAAAACTTCAGCAATCTCTCCAAAATGTTCAGCTCAAAAAAGATACAAAATCTACAGAAAAATTGTTGGAACAACTAGAAAAACCTGATTTAGCAGGGCAGTTAAGTTTCTGAAATTGGTTAGAACTGCTCAAAAAATTTCTCAAAAAGCAATATCCAGACGATTATGAAGAGTATGAAAAGCTATTGCAGGAAATGAAAATTTTATAAGAGATAATCCTATTTTGAAATAGCTTTTTTTATTTTAACTTAAATAATTTTTTGTAATCAATTCATCATGAAAATTTTCAATTTCGTATATATCATCAGATTTTAGCTAATAAATCCGTTAAAATAATATATCAGATTATAATTAAGATTGAATAAAGGATTCAAAATAAAACAGATTTTTTTGAGTATCTTAAGTCATATTTCCAACTATATAGATTAGTTTCTTTATCCATAAATTTTTTTGAGCTTATATTGCCATTAAAAAAGTTATTTAAATCTTTGTAGAGGTCGCTATTTGGGTCATCTAAAAATCTATCAGTAAATTCTTTTGCAGATTCGTTTTTTATATCGTTACATATCTTAAGGTTCTCTTCTATATTACAATATTCGTTAAACAATCCTTCTCTTAGAATATATGCTGATTCTTCTACTTTATTTTCGCTATAATAATATCAATAATTATCTTTTTGAGTTTCAAATACTCGTCCTACAATAGCGAAACATAAAAGAGGGATAGTAATAAAAAATCGTAAAACTTTAATCAATCTACCAAGTACTTGTAAGAATTTTTCCATTTTTGATTGTTTATGAGTAAAAGTTACTAAATGTAGATTTTATATTATACTTAAGATTCTTCGTTACGCTCAGAATGACAACTAATTACTTAATCAATTTCAATAATTCTTCTTTTGCTGTCTCTAACTGATTATCAGTTCCATCTTCTTTATATTTTTCATAATCTCGCTCCACTTCAATATCAGGAGTAATTCATTCTTTATCGATATTCACATCATTTGGAGAGTACCATTTTCAAACTGTGTATTTCAAGCTTGAACCATCTTTAAAATCTTCCACAGCTTGAATACTTCATTTTCCGAAAGTCTGCATTCAGATTATAGTTTTTCATTCTTCTTGAAATTTTAGAGCAATAATCTCTCCAGCGCTCGCAGTTAGTTGGTCCACGAGAATTACGATTGGATAATTTCAAAGTTCTCATCTTCACTTTGAAACGTGGTCGATATCTTCGTATGCTTTATATTTACTCTTCACAAGTAAAGTATCTTTTGGAAAGAAATGCCCGAGTAATTTTACAGCTTCTTCCAGATATCCTCAGCTATTTCCTCTCAAATCAAGTATAATTCCATCAATTTTTCATACTTTTTCTATAGCTTCACTTACTTCTTCCAAAAGTAGAGCAGTAGTTTTATTTGAAATGATAGAAATCTCTAAATAAAGCAGATTTTTACCATCCATTTCAATTATTTCTGAAGTTACAGATGGAATACTTACATCGTCTCTTACGATAGTTACCAAAAATCTTTTATCTTCTTCTCCATTTTTTCATTCTCTTTCAATGAAGAGATTTACTTCAGTTCACTTTTCTCCTCTAATTAATTGTACAACTTCAGTTGCAGTTAAATCTTCCAAAGTCTGATCTTCTACCATATAAATTTTATCTAGTGGAAGTAATCCAGCTCTCGCGGCGGGAGAGTTTTTCAAAACTTCGGAAATTACCACATAATTTTCTTGTTTTTCAATTACAGCTCCGATTCCAGCGAATCCAGCTTCGTCTTTGAGCTCGTTTGTTAGTTCAGTATTATCTTCTTCTTTCAAATACATTGTATGTGGGTCGTCGATTGCTCCAACGTATCCAACTAGAGCTCATTCTACCATATCATCAGCAGAATTTTTTAATAATTCTTCATCATAATATTCTCATTCAAGTATTTCATCTATTGCAGAAAATTTTGCGTATTTTGATTCATGTTTTTCTATCAATTTAGTCAAAACTGTATCTTGTTTCCAAATCATCAATCCTCATCAGATTATCATTCAGAAAACTATGAAAAGTAGCGCGTCAAGTATATAAACTTTATGTGAATTTTTATTGTTCATTAACACAATCTTTCAAATAAAATTGCAATATTTAATTATAATTTTCTATTATCAAAATACAATCTTGAAAATTTATCTATTCGTGACATCTTCATAAATTTCTAAAATCTGACCATTTTTTACAAAAACTACATCCATTCTGATATCTTCAATTCGACTTTCATCTATATTTTGCAAATAATTTTCCAAAGTTCTCTGTAAAAATCAGATTTTTTTCGGTGTGACATAATTATCGAGTTCATCTATATCATTCACAGTTTTTACTTCGATTACTATCAATTCTCATCATTTTCTCATTAAGAGATCGATTTCTCATCATTGGATTGTGTAATTTCATTTAATGAGTTCATATCAATGAGAGAGATAATACTGTTTTACTAATCATTCATTCTTGTATCAGATTTGTTTTTTGTTTTCCATTTTCGATTTTGTATATAAAACTTATATAGTAGGGTAATCAAAATTCTGATTAAAACAAGATTTTATTTGGGGGTTATTTTGAACTTTTTTAGCATTTCTACGTTATTTTCCTTGATTTTAGAACCGGGAAGGATATTTTAGATTCAGATTTTTACTCTTTTTGAAGTTAAAAATTATGGACTATATTACAACGATTTGACTAGAGATTCACTTAAAATTAAATTCAAATGCGAAGATTTTCTGTAAATGTAAAAATGAACAGGATTTTTCTGCAAAACCAAATACTCATGTTTGTCCTGTGTGTACATGACAACCTGGAGCTTTGCCACTCCTCAATCAAGAAGTGGTTACTAAGGCTATCCATTTTGCCAAAGCTTTGAATTCACACTTAAATAAAAAAACATCATTTGATAGAAAGAATTATTTCTATCCAGATTTGCCAATGGGATTTCAGATTACTCAGTTCTATCATCCAATTATTACTGAGGGAAGAGTTTCATTTTTCTTAAATAATTTTGAGGATCAAAAAGTTGCAAGGATTGCTGAGGCACATTTGGAATGTGATTCTGCTAAAATGATTCATGAAAATGGTAAAAGTCTGGTAGATTTTAACCGTGCGTGAACTCCATTATTAGAAATAGTTACAGGTCCGGATTTTTCATCTGCTGATGAAGTAGTAGAATTTGGAAAAGAGTTACAGCGTCTTGCTAAATGGAATAATATATGAGATGCAGACTTGGAAAAATGACAGATGCGTGTAGATGTAAATGTTTCTATTCGTAAGAATGAGAGTGATCCATTCTGAACTAAAGTGGAAATTAAAAATATAAATAGTTTCTCTGCTATCAAAAGAGCGATAGAAGTGGAGAGTCAACGTCAATGGGAAGTAATATCTTCATGAGGTGTGATTGCCCAGGAGACTCGTCATCGAATTGATGAAGAAAATACAACCCATTCTGCTAGAAGTAAGGAAGATGCCGAAGATTATCGTTATTTTCCAGAACCTGATATGCCACCTTTAGTTTTATCTGAGAATGATTTGAAAGAGTTTGATGAGGTTCAGGTTGATCGTCCTTATGATTATATTTTAAAGTGTAAAGAATTCTGATTTAATAAAGAGTATATCAATGCGTTACTTTTGGATAAATCGTTATTCGATTTCTTCTTTAAAATGGTTGATGAATGATTTGATCCAAAAACTGTAGCAAAATGGATGGTTTGACCAATGAAATGGGCATTAGATTTCGTTCAATGAGATGAAATTACATTACTGAAATCTGTTTCAGATGAAGCTAAAAAACAGTGATTAGAAGCTGAGAAATTGTTTCAAGAAAAAACTGCATTCTTGAAATCTTGTGGAGATTTAAATTGATTCTTAGATAAATTTCAGCCTTTATTTAGAGAATTTTTACAAGTAGAAAAAGATAAAAAGCTGGTTGATAATCAGTTAAAGATTGTATTTGATGTAGTTCTTCAATCATGAAAGTCTGTGAACGAAGTCATTAAAGAGAAATGATTTGATGCTCCTGCAATGGATGATAATCAGTTGGCTGGAATTGTAAGTGAAGTTTTGGCTGCAAATCCTGCGATAGTTGAGCAGTTTAAATGATGAAAAGAAAGTGTAATCTGATTCTTCGTCGGTCAGGTAATGAAAAAAACTCAGTGAAAAGCTAATCCTCAAGCTGTTAATGCAGAATTAATGAAACAATTAAAATCATAGAAGTTGATAAATTTATAATAAAAAAGACCTAACCGGAATACCAGTTAGGTTTTTTTGTGACTTTTTATTTCAATTCCCTTTGTACGAAGGCTTTATTAAGCAGCTACTGAAATATTAATTTCATCTAGCATTTTTATAATCAATTCTTTCAATTCGTCTGTAGCGAATGAAAATTGATTTCTGAGATATCCGTCATTTGCACAAACTGTATCGATTGTATCTATGGTATCTAATAATCATCAAATGATGCATTTTAATTCTTCTTCAGAAGAAATTAATCCATTGTTTAATTCTTTTTCTAAACGAATAAGGTGATACTTAATTTTAAGAATATTCTTAATAAGAATATCTACGTATTCAGTACTAATTTGATGAGCAACTCATCCACCGTATTCACCAACTGATTTAGCATTTACTTCTAATGCAGAAATTAATGCATTACATGTTTCATTAATTTTATCCATTAAGTTGGATAATTTTTCATTTGATTGAATTGAATTTACTGATTCCATGGCTTTAATATGAAATGAATAAAAGTTTATT
>Ga0310691_10003604_pt1 | contig 18366 bp, 21 predicted proteins | sample 176DNAGHGlowgp2_FD_203887 | JGI IMG/M metagenome (GOLD analysis project Ga0310691, IMG submission 203887) | Sheep rumen microbial communities from Palmerston North, Manawatu-Wanganui, New Zealand - 1766 DNA GHGlow gp2 (v2) (version 2) | ecosystem: Host-associated > Mammals > Digestive system >...
TAATCGTAAACTTCGGTTCAAGAGCCTCATACTCTTTCCTGAATTCCTCATCTTTCATCTGTTCTGCGAGAAGCTCTTTAAATTCACTCATCTTTATCGCTCTCCTTTCTTGACATGTATTCAGCCCTGTAGCGTTTAGCCAGATCAATCTCCTCGGGCGGTGTTTTCTGAGATTTCCATTAATCTTCTTTCCACTCATATTTAGTGAACACTTCAACAAATCTGATATAATCGCTCCCGCCACTCAACATACTTTTCAATAACTGTTGCCACGTAACATCCTCTTTGTTGGTCAGAACATATTTATCAAATGACTTGAATGTGACATTCTTAGTGTTGCCTTCTTCAACAAAGTGCAACATATAGCGGAATGTTTCTTCCGGCCGATCAACTCCCTTTTTCTCGTATATCATATACTCATCCTCTACCTTATGCATAGGACTTATGGTATACGCGGTGCCATCGTAGTATAGCTGAGACAAATACATACTCGGATAATCCTCTTTTGTTGCCTCATAAAGTCCCGGGGCTGAATTTCCGGCGTTCTCATAACATTGGCATATCCAAACTGATGCGGATAATCCTAACTCCGTCCTTTTGACAAATTCATCCCAGATATCTTCACCATAGCAGACATTTCCATTTTTTAGTACTACAAATCCGTCTTTTTCTACATCCTCAAGAGTAAATTCTGTATTCTTCCTGGAAGGGCAATATTCCAACAGAACCATATCATTTGTGTTTCCTTTACATTGAAGGAATCTATAGTCCGGATACTCTTTTAAGGAATATATTTCATATGTACCTTCAGCCTCAAAAGTTGTATCAGAACTACACTCATAAATCAGACTATCCACGCTTCCTTGATTTCTCTGGTCAGAGGCAACCTCATACCGGTACTTTTCCCCATTTATCGGGATGAAGAAATAACCATTATGTGCCCCTTCGAGGTTTGCGGTTGATGGTTGCATAGTTTCATCACCATCTTCTGACAAAGTGTCAATTTTCTTGGCGATACGCAGATTGTAGTCGTCAGTGACCACATCCGTCCCAGGGTTAGCAGCTGAACTTTCTTTTCTTTCATCAGGTGAACCAACTGCTTGCGCTCTAGTGCAACCACTAAGTAGTATTAAAGAAAATAATGATACTATGATGATATTTCTCATTTTGTACCGCATATTTCTACCTCCCTCTAGTTTCATAGATCCCGATATCCCCCTTGTCTTCATGATGCTTTTCGAAGTCCCTAATATATGTATCGACAAATAAAAAGTTGGGTTTCATTTTTTTATTTTTTATATTTTTTATATTTTTTTATTGTCCAAAATTGTTTTTCACTAACTTATTACTATTAAACAATTATTTTGTGAAAGAGAAAAGAGGAACTGTTATGTGTAACCATTAATCAGCTACACATAACCGTCTCCTGTCTCCAATTATTTTTTGAATGCATCAATCATCTGCTGTATCTCTTGGGCTTCTTCTGTACTAAGTTTCTTTCGCGATATAAATGCAGCTATAAACGACGGCAATGAGCCTCCATAGGACTCTGTCACTATCTGTTCACTATGTTTTGAGTAAAATTCATCCCTCGATATCACAGAGGATACTATCCCGTTTTCATTTTTGAGTAGTCCTTTTTCACATAGTTTCCTTAATACTGTATAGGTAGTCGGTTTCTTCCATCCAAATGCCTCTGCACTGAGTTTTACCAACTCTCCCGAAGCTACAGGTTCATTCGCCCATACCAGATCTGCGAACCGCTCCTGCACTAAACCTAATTCTATTTCATGCATGTTTTTTATACCTTCCTTTAACTATTTTCTGCCTTAGCATCTGTCAGATTATATTCCCACTTGAAAAATGCACCATCAGGTATATCATAAAACATAAATCCCGACGATCCTTCCTTCCTAAACTTCAGACCCCCATCAGCTATATCAAAATAATTGACCTGTGAGCCCTCTTTAATAACTATTATGTTATTTTCAGTTTTCCATGTAACATTAAAAGGAGCATGACTGCTGTAGATAGGTTGAGAATAAGTAGCTTTTCCATCACTATACAATCTTAACATTAAAATATTATTCAACAGATTATTATGATTATCCCCTCCTTCATCGTTCCATATATACACTTTCCCGCGTATATTATTTTCATCTTCAGATAAATCTGTAGAGTAACTGTATATTAATTTACCATCGGCATCAATCTCTGATACCGGAGATACTGTTTCCATGACCGGTGATGTAGTCGGATTCAGTTCTTCAAAGAATTCTCTGGTATACTCAAACCAGCTTTCATCAATTTTGCTTTTCTGCTTTTTAGACTCTTCAAGAAATGCTCCCTCTGTAGCAGATTCATGCTGCACCACAAAAGTATCTGCTCCTTCATAATCTCCTTTGGCATACGAAAATTTATCTTCCGCAAAACCATCTTCGGAGAAAGATGTAATACGTGCATATCCTTCATCAGTAAGTACCCATGCAGAGTATTGATATGTTCCGTCATCTTTCAGGTTCAAGAGAGTCCTATAGTTTGTTCTGTAACCGTATATTTCATCATTCATACGATGAAGTATCAGTTTTCCACCAGAATCACCTGCCACGCCATATATTTCAAGAATTGCTTCCTCGACTCCATCAAAATCAAGGTCGCAGAATGCGTACCTCCAAATTTTAGTATATGAATCTCCGGGCGTAAACAACGATGGCACGTCATCCACGCTGACCATCTTCTTATTGCCTTCATCTACATAACAAAACTGCTCTTTTCCTGATAGAACTGATTTAAAAATATCATATCCGGTATTTCCTGTCGATACATTCTTTTTAATATAGTTTACAGTCTGTGTGCTCCTATCATAATACAATATCAGGCTGCCATTTCCATAATCATATATATCGCCAAAAAATCCACTCAGGCAACCTGTTGGTTCACCATACTTTTCATGAACATCAGTATAATTCATGCCCAATATATTGTTCTCATTTGCATAATAGTCTGAAATCAATGCAGCATATTTGTTTGTAGTTACATCTTCATCCAAGGTACTGGTATTATCATTTCCATTGTCCACTCCGGCTCCCTTCACATTATCTTTGGGATCTGTCAGGAAACATATCCCGATAACAACACAGGCTATCAATGACATGACGATGATCCAAAAAGCTGGCTTTTTGTAGTTTAATACCAACTTTACTCTGCTTTTTACTCCGGTTTCTCCAAAACTAAGAGGGCAAACCGAAAACTTTCGGGTATGTGTCCCACAATTCAGCAGTGCTTGTGAATATGCCACGCGTCCTTCACCGTCCATACTGTTTATAACTTTCTCATCGCTGGCTCCTTCTATATCCCTGCAGAGAAGGATATATGCCACCCACATAAGAGGATTGAACCAGTATACGGTAAGTATCAGAAATCCTAAAGGTTTCCAAAGAAAATCCTTGCGCTGTATATGTGCCATCTCATGAGAATACACGCTATTCAGATTAACCCGATCCATATCTGACGGTATAAAAATCTTCGGTCGAAATAACCCTAAGATAAAAGGCGAATCGATGTCATCACATGCATATACAGGATATGGTATTTCTTTTTTGCATCTAAAATTACCATTGCCTGCATTTTTTTCAAAATCTATAGCTTCATTATGTAAAATGATAGATGCCGATGTTTTCTTTCTCAGTTTAAGATAACTCACAAAGGCAAACATAAGCATGCCGGCTATACCTATAAGCCAAACTATCCCAATAACTTCCATCCAGACTTGCAGTGGATTTACGCTGTCACCGATCTCCGGTGAAAATGTATCCTTTATTACCGGATTAATATACGAATTTGCTATAGCAAGCCCAGTATGTATTTCCGGAGTCTTGGAATATACTATATCCTGAGGTACTGTTTCTGCACTTGGTATTACACTGAACATGCTCTGCAGCGAAAACGGAAATATTAACCGCAATCCAACTAATGCCCACAGGCTACAGTAAATCCACTTTGGTACTTTTCTAAAGACTGCCCGCAAAACAACTATAGCTAATACCAGCCAGCCGGCGACTATACTGAGATTTAACACTTTTATAAATAGTTGTCCCATACTTGAATCCTTTCTTCAAAATAAAACGGTTTATTGCGATAAACTAAATGTAGTTTATCGCAATAAACCATTTTTGTCAAGCATTTTGATAATCAGATCCTCAACCTCAGTGCTTGGGAACGTCCATCAGTGTTCCGATAAAGAATGGAACATTGCTGCGACAGTCGATCAGCATATATACAAACGGCCTATCAAGGTATACCGTCTTATAATCCTGGATTGGTGCAGTACCAGCACCATCGCCCATAAGCACCGCTGTAACGGCAGCCGCCTTAGTCCCTTTTTCATCAACTTCTATGTATGTTTTCTGTATAACCTGACTAATGTAGAGCAAAGCATCTTCCTTTGACGCCATTCTTGTAAAATCGGCGCTGCTCCCGAATGCGTCCGTAATGCCCATCCTTTTTAGTGCATCCGTAAGGGGTATCTTATACTCAGCCTTAAATTTCGGCATCTTGGTACGCACTTCTTCGTTTGATGCCGAATTCAGCATTTCAAGGACCTTCTGTCCATTTAAACTTGAGACATAGTCCTTAACACTTACCCCCTCATTAGGAAGTAAAGCCACAAAGGCATATTTACCATATGCATAAGGTTTGATAAAGCCTGTGGCATATTCATCCTCTATGTATTTTTTTTCGGTTGAGAACATAAACGGAACCGTGGACATGCTCTTGTCTTCCCTTTGAAACACATCGTCCCTTACGGCTCTTTCATCATAAGGCTCTTCCCATCTTGCATCAAAACACAGTGCGTTGATAAGAATCATTACCTCTTCCGGTGACAATTCATTTATTATCGCCGGAATCATGCCATCCGTCTTGTCATTTACCCAGCTGTTAACAGTATCTACAGCCGATTCGTCAAAGGGAAGCTTGTATATATCTGCGTTATAGTAATCCGCATTGGTTTGAAGGAAATCATTCTTCACATTTTTCAAGCCTTCTTCAACCCATATCGAATTGGCCAGTCCAAGCTTATAATTCTCGCCCCTTGACAGGTTCGAAATATAGCTATAGAGATATCGGTTCATGGTTTCAGAAGAAATGCCGAAGGCGTTCTCCATCTGACTTAAGGTTTCACCATCAGCACCATTTGCCGTCATACCAAGGGCGTAAATGGCTGAAAGCGGTGAAACAAGCTGGTTCGTCCCGTCCATATAGCATTCTTTAAAGAAACGGATCGAAAAATCAGTAAGTGCAGGGGCATATTCAAGCGCAGTTGCCACTTCCATATCACCGCTTGGAACTATCCCCTCCATAAGGTTTGAGGCCAAAACCTTTTTATTTCCATTTATGAAAACAACAATTGCCAGTATTACTGCCACTGCAATTCCTGCCACCGCCGGCCATATCCACTTTTTCTTCTTTAGACGTCCCTTATTCATCTCACTTCTGACGAGTATATCGTCCTTTATCCCGTCCATAGCACTATATATATCTTCACCCTTCATTAATGTAGCCCTCCTTTACCAGATGTGTTCTCAACTTTTTGCGTGTCCTGTCCAGAATGACGGAAACAGCATGTCCGGTAAGACCATAAGCCTTGGAAATCTCCTCTATGCTCTCTGTAAAAAAGTAACGTCTGGTGAAAACATCCCCTTCTCTCTCAGGAAGATCCTTGACAAACTTCCCTATACATTCCTTCAACTCTCCAGCCATTACTTCGCCTTCGACATCAGTTCCGCCCACCACAGTCTCCGATAGCTCCTCTATCGCTATATCTGCATTTCCGCCATGTCTTTTTTGCGCTGTATAGGATTTCAGCCTATTTATGGCTCCATTCCGGGTAATTCTGGCAAGGAACATTCTAAAAGAACCCGGCCTTTTGGGTGGAATCTCATTCCATGCCGCAAGCATAGCGTCATTAACACACTCCTCCGAGTCCTCTTTATTATTCAGTATATTATCAGCTATCTTCAGGCAATATGCCTTATATTTTTTCTCGCTATACTGCAGTGCCCGCTCGTCCCGTTTCCAGTACATCTCAACTATGTCATTGTCATCCATAATATCCTCCTGTTACTACTATAAGCGCTTACACTATAAAAGACAACTATTTTCGAATAATATCTCAATGTAGATAATATTTTTTAAGTTTTTAAGTTTCGTCTAGTTTTCGTCTAGTTTATCAAAAAAACTCACCAAAGCCATGAATCAAAGCATAGCTTTGGCGAGTTTCATACCAAATTACACACTTCTGCTTAACGCACTCCCAATATTTCGATCAAACTAGTTATATGAACTGTTACTCAATTATTATTTTCCATTTTTTTCAATTCCATAAAAGCCTCTTTCAGAATTATACACAAATTCCTTAGTTACAAGATTAGCCGAAGAAACCAGTTTATCTTTCGTATTCTTCTGAATTGGTCAGACACTGTCTGTCCAATTCAGGTTAATTTTTCTGTTCCTTCCATAAAACGATGGAATTCCGCTTCAAGCTGCTCCCTTTGAGGAAGATATAATTGATAATGGCTCACAAAAACTTGATTTGATATTCCCTGTAATGCATACTGCATTACCAATTTATACTGATAAGCACCCAAAACAATCCCAATAGGTTCTGTGTCCCCTTCTGTATTCATCTCTTCCCTATAATAGTTAGGATAGAAATTCATTTGACCAATATCTTCATGTTGCACTTCTCCGCTTTTAAGGTCTATAAGCACAAAACACTTCAGTATCCTATGATAAAATACAACGAGTCCGGTCAGAAAATCAGGGACAGCAATATAGAAAAGACCTTTCCCGAGATAAAGATTAGCAAGAATGCTCAGGCAGAGGAATTTGCCAAGCATAGAATCGCCGGACACGAACAGCCCATCATCAATCATGCTTCAGCTTCCAGACATATCGCTACAGACAACACACCCGAAGCTCCTTCAAAGCAGAATCAGAAACGTGTAAGTTTTAAAGAAAAACTGGCTCAGAAGAAAAAAGAGGCCGATCTGTTTAACCGTGAGCATGCTTCACGAAGATCAAGAAATATAGAACGAACCGTTAGATAATTATGGGACAGAAGGTTTCCCATGCCCAGTATGACTGTTCTCCTGACTACACTTTCATTCCAAAGAAGCCGATAGTTGACGAGGAATTTTCAAGACTCCTGTATGCCATTTACAAAGAAGTGAATCCTGAATCAGCAGGTCTCAACCATGAATACCTAAAGGCAATTCCATGGCTTGCAAGATGCAAGGTGCTTCGTAAGGAAGGTTATAAAATACTGGTCAATATACCTGTCTTATCCCCAAACGAAGCGCATATACTCCGTGAAGCATTATATAATGCTCACGTTAAACTTGCCGGATCCTTGGCAGAACCTTTATCTGTTTTCCTTAAGGGCAAGAGAAAAGAAATACCTCCGCACCTAAGAAGCGTACCACTGCAGAAACAATATCTGTACAGCTACGACGCTATGGTGTTAGCCACAATCCGTGAAGCAATCAGGATAGGCAAGCTCCATGATGGAAAATACGATGAAGAAAACCAACCCCCATGTCCTATGATCCTTGTAGTGCACGACGAAGGACTTTTGAATTTTCAAAAAACAACAAATACTTGAAAGATATACAATTAATTGATTATTGAAATGGCATATCGCCTTTGTTATACTATATTTACACCGGTGAATAAAAAATGGAGGTAGTAAATATGCAGGTAAATCTTGGAGATAAGATCAGAGCATTAAGGAAAAGGGATGGCAGAAAGCAGGAAGATTTGGCAAAGGCATTAGGCGTAACGGCGCAGGCAATTTCCAGATGGGAGGCAAATGGCGGGTATCCTGATATGTCTATGATTCCGGCTATTGCAAATTATTTTCACATTACAATAGATGAACTTTTCGGCTACAACAATGTCAGGGAAGAAAAAATCAATGAATGCGTTGTTAAAGCGAACAAATTACTTCTAAGTGATGATGAAAAGGATTTGATGGATTGCATCAATATGTTACGCGAAGGATTGGAGGAATTCCCATCGGAGAAAGAATTACAATATTATTTGGCTCATGCTTTGAACAAAAGGGGGACCAAAGAGAGCGACAAAGCTAACGCATATTGGCAAGAAGCCGTTTCATTGTATGAGAACATATCAAGAGATCATGGCAATGTCGTATGCTCCCTCTTATCTTTGTATTCGCAAATGGGTGAATATGAAAAAGCAGAGAACAGAGCAATGAAACAGCCACCTATTCAGGAATGTAAAGAAGTGTTGCTGGCTTCTATCTTCAATGATAAAAAAGGAGAGTTGTACCGCGGAGAAGCGATACTGTCATTGCTTCATACATTGAGTGTGTCATTGGAAAATGCTATCGCGAAGAATGGAGTTCTTTCCCAAAATCAAGATGGAATAGACATAATTTGTTTGCTTCGAGAGTTATATGAGAAGCTGTTAGGAAAGGATTTTTGCGGTTCATACCATAGTGATCTTGTTTTGCTTGATTTGAGATGTACAAAAATTGCTGCAAATATGAAGGATTATGAAAAAGCGTTAGGATTTTTTGATTCTGCTTATGATGAATTTCTAATGTGCGAGTCCCGATTTAACAGCGGACAGTGTGAGGAAGATCATTATAACTCACCACTATTTACTGAAGTGGCAAATGTACATTCGCCTATGTTTTACTGGACAGCAGAGGGCTTGATTAAATTCTTGGCAGTTATTCCGAAAGAGTTACGCACGCTGATTAAGAAAAACAAAAAGTATAAGGAGTTTTATTAAGGAGGTACACTTATCATGGATACTATTTCAATCAAAATTACCGCATACCCTTCAATCTCAAAAAGCAATAGCCATAGTTAGAAAATATAACAAAGCAGCCATAGGAGTGATCAAATCTGCTATAGAGCAATGCAATCCTGTCTTGGAATACAGTTATTTGAGCCATTCCGGTACCAAGAAGATTGCCAAATGTTATGATGAACTTCAAAAAGCCGGTATGACTTGTGAAATATACGACAAATTTGAAGAACTTATCTCCTGGGATTTACTCTCGAACCTTATCCACTCTCAAAAACAAACTGAACATGAAGTTCAAGCTCAGATCGATGCAGAAGAGGTCGATTCGTAACCTTCAGTATTCTTAACTGACGTTTATAACATGCTCTCCGTATTTTAAGCGCACGGGGAGCTATATTTTTACCTATTCGCATCATATGTGTTCCTGCGGAATTCAAGTTCCATTTCACCAAGCAACCAGATTACCTTTGCCTGAAGCTTTATAGGCTGGGTATAAGATTTACCTCTTTTTTTCTGTACTACATACTTTCTAACTACATTATCATGGTATCTAATATTTTTCTCTTAATAAAAAGGCGGAGACGTTATTTTTTCAATCTCCGCCATATATAATTATGAAGCATTTCACAACGCTGACTTACAATTTTTAACCATCAATCCTGAATTCTTACAGTTTCACATCCACATTGTTTCCTACCGGTTCTGATTTATTTACAATGTCTTCCTCTGTCGTAGAGATATTTGCCCTGTCATCATGAGGATTATTGAAATCTTTCGTATTCTTTGTTTTATCTGCTTTATCACTATTCTTAAGTGCTTCCTTTTCCTTCTGCGATACAGCAGAATCCTCCTGAGTTGCTTCTGACATTTTTTTATTTACATCAGCTATCGCATTCATTTGCGCTGTTTCAAGTTTCTGTGCCTTTGCCTCTATCTCTGCAAGTTGTTTTTGTTTCTTTTCTACATTACCACCACGGGCTCCATCCTGCTTTATCTCGGCTTTCAGCACTTCTGCCTTACCCTTCATTTGAGATCTGGCTGCCCCCTGAGCTTTTACCTGTGTCATAGCTGAATCTGCAGACAAAATTGCCTGCATACTTCCACTTGACATCCCACTGCCACTTGCTGACGGCTGATTGTTCTGCCTACTCCCTCCGAGCATATCTTCCATAGAAGATGAATTTTTTTGAAGATTTTCTTTTCTCTGTTCTAATTGATGCTGTCGAAGCTGATTCTGGAGCTCATTTATCTGTTCCTGGATTTCTTTACGCTTATTCATCTTGTCTTCCGGTGACATCTCTTTATTCGACGAAAGCTCCTGCATCTGCTTCTGAGCATTTGCTATCTGGCTCTGAAGATTCTTACTGGTCGAATCAGAACCCATATCCATCATAAAAGGTTTTGAGCCATAGCTTTGTCCGCTTATTCCGTTTATTGTCATATTTATAACCTGCCTCTTCTTTATATTTCTATATCAATATACTTTCCAGAAAGATTTTTACCTGTTTTTATAAGTGTATTATCTAAAACAGAATCTTTCTTATTAATCTGTTCTTCGATAAGTTCTTCTTCGGCTATTCTCTCAGCTTCTTTCTTCTTTTCTATGCGTTTTTTCTCTTCCTTAGCTGCTTCTTCTTTCTCAACTTTCTTTTTCTCAGTTCTCTTTTTCTCTAACTGCTTCGCCTGTTCCTTTGCAGCCATAGTCCTACTCTTTCTGGCCGACTTTGCAGGATCAAGATTATCATATAAGAAACTCATATTCCTTACTTGAATATGAGACTCAGAAGTTGACCAGCCCGCATCTGTATTGCAACTGCCCAGATATGGTATTCCATCGGCACAGGCATATTTTTTATTCTTCTCACAAAGTGAAAATATACTGCCGGTACAATGTGAAGTCTTTTTCCTTCCATCACTGTATGTCAGGGTATATTCTTTTCCGGTCTCCATCTCACGGTCCATCAGTCCATAAACCTTTGCTCTATAAGCCGGATCTTTCGCCATTTTATTCAGCTGACTATCGTCTATATAGAGATAATGCTTTCCATTAACTACATTTTTAGGTTCACGATCTGTAAGGGTATATTCCGAAAACCACTCACCTATCTGCTTTTTCAGGTCTTCTACAGACATCTCTCCATCAGCTGATGTCTTTGAAGTATAATATTTTGTTGCCTGTGCACCATAATCAAGCCCTGCTTTATTCATATCCTCTAAATATGTATAAGACTTCTTTCCATCCCACACAGGTTTTGAAGCATTATTAGTACTTTTGCCCGTAGAAACAGCGTTACTAAAACCATTACTTGAAATCGATGGCACGAACATTATTTCTCCCTCCTCCTTCTGCTGTTATTCCTTCAAAATATGTTTATAATTTTCTATATTAAAATGTCAATTCTTTTATAATGAGGTAAATTACCGTCATCTTCTATCACCATACCAGCATCCAAAACTTTCACACCCTCTCCGTCAGGAACTAATTCTGCTTCAGCGACCATTTCAGACAGATTTTCCTCTAAAGTCTCTGCCTTCATTTCTTTTAGTTTTTCCTTCTGTACTTCGAAAAAAGCGACCTTGGTATCCCTCTTATTCTGTCTGTCCAACCGATCCTGTGTACTTTTCAGACCATAGTTAGAAGTCAGATTAAACCCCTGTACTTTAATATTCATATCTCAGTTCCTCATTATTCCGAAGATTTCGATGCATAGTAATCCTCAAAGAGTTTATTTGCCGCATCCATGGTTTCACTGCATATACTTAGGAGTTTCTTGCCCCATGCTCCTGTTGCAAGTTTAAAGCCCTTCTCCATAGCCTTCTGCATTTCTTTCATCTTATCTACATCATCACCGGCAAGCGCACTTGCGAAATCGAAAAGTCTTTGAGAAGTCTGTTTAACACCCCAATATCCATCCTCTCCGATATCCTTCTGTGCCTGCAGGCTGGTGGCTGCATCAACTTTTACATTCCCGCTCGCAAGGAACCTCCAAATATCATCACCATTAGCCTGGCTATAAAGTCCAGCCTGCTTTGAAAGTGATTTCTCAACTATTGAAGCCAGTTGCTTCTGTCTTGCTTCAGCATCAGCTTTAAGCTGCTCTACTACTGAAGGTCTGGAATAACCTACTGATTTTGTATTAGTATCAGATTTTTCATAGACCGCTGCCTTACCTGCATCTGAGGTATCCGTCCGTTTATCAGAACTTACCTTTTCGGACTCTGCGCCCTTCTTTTCAGTATCCTTATTTGATACTGCCTGATTACGGGATGTGTCATTCTTAACACCATACCCGTTTGTGCTGTAACCTGCAGTTACATTCGTGTTTTCAACCTTTAGTGCCATTTGCTTTACCTCCGTGTAATATTTTATTGAGTGTTATGAATAGTGCCTTCTATTCTCTATATCGGACAACATTTGTTATTTATTAACACCTCTTTATAATTTTTATTTACATCTGTTAATTATTATCGTATGTTATCCGATATATGCTATGAAAGCATATGAAGTTTACTTAAATTATATGCTTATCTTTAAAGGAAGGAGGTAAAAGGCTTATGATATCATCTATCAGAGGATACAACTCATATAGTTATTATAATCAGTACAACTCCTATAGGAATTATAATAACTATGGTCTCAGTTCATCACTCTTTGGGTCCAACGCTTTGACCGGTACAAGTAGTAGTTTCAGCGTATCTGACTATTCTATGATCAGGAGCGGGGCTTACAAAAAGCTGATGAAGGCATACTATTCTCAGGATAAATCCAGTAATGTCAAAAGTTTAGTAAAGGACAAGGAACCTGCATCCGTCCTTACCGCCCAGGATGCTGCATCTATGGGCAATTCAATCAAGGACGTGATGAAGGCATCTCTCTGGGAAAAGAAGTCAATTACTGAAAAGGATGAGTCCGGTAACGAGACTGTCAAGCTGGATTATGACCGTGAGGCTATCGGCAAGGCTCTGCAGAGGTTTACTGAAGATTACAACAAAACTGTAGATGCCGCCGGTAGCTCAAATTCCATGTCCGTGCTCAGGAACGGTGCATATCTCACAAAGAGCACCGCGGTTAACTCTAAGCTTTTATCAAAAGCCGGGATAACAGTAGGACTGGATAACAAGCTATCGTTTGATCAGGACAAGCTGAACGAAGCGGATATTGCTTCTGTTAAGTCACTTTTCACAGGTTATGGCTCCTATGCTTCACAACTGCTTAACAGATCGAATGCTATAGCCAGTGCCGCAGCACCAAGTTCTTACAATAGGAATGGCAGTTATTCCTATTTAAACAATCTGAACTCAAGTTTTAGTGTTTTGATGTAACACCAGTCAACAGGGAGTTCTTTCTCCCTTTCCTGCCATAGTTAATCAGCTATGGCAGGATTAAAGAAAAATTCATTGCAATATTCCAGATTATATTCTATAATCGATAATGGTTGTTATCCTATGCATGGATTACAAAGTAATCCATGCAGTCAGTCTGCGTGACGCTTGACGCAGTATTATCAAAGGAAAACCAAAGCGCAGCGTAGGTTTTCCTACATCAGAAAGGAAGGGCTATCATATGTCTAGAGAAGAATTTACACCCAGTGAGAGCGAATGGCTCATTATGGAAATACTATGGGAGCATAAAGGATCAATGACTTCAAAAGAGATTATATCCATCCTTGAAACCAAGAGTGATATGACACCTAAAATGGCCAGGGTGCTTATTAACCGCCTCGTAGAAAAGGGTATGTTAAAATATACTGGTGATCCTAATGACAAAAGGGTGTACCACTATACCCCCGCAAAGAAAAAGAAAGACTGCATCAATGAAAAAAGCCGAAGGTTCGTAACCAATTTCTTTAATGGTAACCGAACAAACGCCATAGCTGCATTGATTCAGGATGCAGAGTTAACAAATGAGGATTTCATTTACCTTGAAAGTCTTCTTCATAATAAGCTTCCTTTAGATTAAAAAAGACAAAGAATTATTTTATCAGATGAGGTGGCACTATGTCAGAATTTTTCAGGCAATTGGGTGAACTGATATATGCGGCAGTAGGTTTTTATGCGATGCTGCTTATTAGGTGTGCCATTCTTTCATTCCCGGTAATACTGATTGTCCTTTTTGTCCGGAAGCTCATACTAAAAAACGCTGTTTTCGGTAGATGCCTTGTTTGGCTGATGATCATCCCGGTTCCATTTCTTGGAAGATTACATATTTTCTATGAGACAAAGCTTTTAGCCAACATTTTTGTTAACCTACAAGGAATATGCTTTGAGTATTATTGGATTTCATGTATATACTTAGGAATAGCCGCTATCATTTTAGGAACTTCGTGTATAAGAAATATCCGTCTATCAAAGTATATAAAGACTTTAGAGCAGATCAATATATCAGGAACTACTGTTTATATAAATGAAGTACATATGACTCCGTTTGTTTATGGCATATTTAGACCTAAGATAATAATTCCTAAATATCTGATTGAGCAAGAAGGACATACTTGCCAGCAAGATGATTTAGATGAACTCTCAACCATACTCCTCCATGAGAAAACCCATATCCGTCAAGGACATCTGATATTACTTGCCATATGGAACATTATCAGAATACTGTTTTGGATTAACCCGCTTCTTTTCATCAGCACCAGACTTTTAAAAGAAGACCTAGAAGCTGCCTGTGACAGATCAGTCATCAGGATTACCGGTTGCTCGCCCATAGAATACGGCGATATGCTTCTTCGTAATTTAAAAGCAATACGTAAAACAACTTCATCCCAGGGAACACTTGCTCTTTTTGGAACTACGGCCTTCAGGAGTCTAAAGCACAGAATTATCGGTATAAAAGAGTACAAAGCATATAGTCCTAAGAGGGCACATATCACAGTAGCAGCTTCTATTTTGGCAGTCTTCCTCACCTTAATATTAATAAAAATCATATCGTACCAAAGAATCAATGCGATGAATAACATCTCCGTTTATAACGCAACTGATTTTGAGACCGTTATACTTGTTGATAATAGTGATTTGTCTGCCACTTCATCTTTTGACGATAAATACCTATACTTAGATGCAGATCTTTTAGACCAGATCATCGATTTAGACAAATACAAAGACAAGGAACTCTGGATATTCTTCGGTGGGTTTTACAAACTCCCCGGCATAGGCGGTGGCGGAGAAGTCGCTGTAATTAAAGGGAATGATATCGGCACCGGAATGGTCAAGATTCCTTATGAAGAAGCTCAGGACACACTTGTTATTACACTTCTTAAATTGATGTAACCTTCCTTCTTAACATAAATAATGGGCAAGCCTCTCTGGCTTGCCCGTTTTCACTTTTTTAAACCATTTTGTATTGTGAGAATCGTTGCAGAATCGTTGCATGAATCGTTGCAGAATCGTTGCAAATCGTTGCATGAATCGTTGCAAATCGTTGCAGAACTATTTTCTAAAATAGATTGTACCCCTTGCATTTCCGCTTTTCTCAATAACATCTATCTCAATTAACTTATTAAATATACGCAAAACAGTATATTTTGATTTTCCCATCAACTCTATTCCCTTCTTAACAGTAATAGAATCATTCTCTTTGAGATAGTCAATGATCGGTGCCGCCGATTCAAGCAAATCTTTTGCATTATCTCCGGAAAGAATCATCATCATCCGTTCTACTGATGGATCTTGTACTGTATTGCCCTGTCCTTCACGTTTCCCAATACCTTTTTTAAGCATCAGGTACTTTTCTGAGGCATTGCACCTTATGATTACTCCCTTGTCAGGTGTATCCCCTTCCCCGATTTCAATAACAGGGAGCGGTGCGCCCACCTTTTCACATTCTTCCTTTATCTTGTCAAAACCGCCACCCCATGATTCAACTTCTCCAGATTCAAAAAACAGATCTCCGAGTTTTCTGTTTAGCGAATAAGAGGAGTGTTTCTTATATACATCTTTAACCAAAAGTTTATTAACGGGCCAATGCCCCTCATTAAAAACGGTTAAGTAATCATCATAAACTTTTATCTGGATAGGATTTCCGCTACTATAATCCTTGTTTATCATTGCATTGAGAAGTATCTCACGGAAAGCCTCCCTCGGCCAGAAATAATTCTCTATTCTCTGGTTACCGTCATAACTTATAAGAGCTTTCATATACTTTGAATAAATAATCTCTGTGGCCTTGTCTACTTGCTCGATAAAAGGACCTCTTATTATATCATGGTATACGACATCTCCAACCAAGTTGCCTAGTTCACCATCCTCATCTCCAAAAAAACCAATTTTAATGGCAGTCCCGGTAATATATTTCTCAGGATCCGGATGAAACATCAGAACAGAAGCTCTAAATAACTGTTTTTCTGAATCATAAGCCTTTATATCTTCAAGGAACAGATCATCAGGGATGTTTACCTGGTTTCTTGTTCTTCTGCCATTTCTCACAGCCTTTTCCTTAAACAGTTTTATGGCGTTCGAACTAAGATCGGATAAACCAACTTTCGGAATAATAATCTCATCCCATTTAATGCCGCTTCTTTCCATAACAAACTCTTGAAGCTCAATTCCATCAAGTGTCTGAAGGTCACTGCCACTCCTCTTATATACTACGCCATTATATGAGACCAGATGAGGATACGGTTCGATCACTATCTCTATATAATCAAGACTTCCATCTTGATTTTGGTAAACAGGTTCCTCAAGCTGCCATTTTTCAAGCTGCTTCTGTTCACGTTCATTGCTGGGCATAAATTCACCAAGAGCATATTTATTTTTCTTTTTCTCAAACACATTTTGGGGGATAATCTTGTTTGCTTCCGGAGTTCCATCGGTCCCATACTGGATATTCGTACCTCTCCTGGGTGCATTATGATATAATACAAGACCAATTATACCTAATTTTGACTTTATCTTATTCGGCAGTTCTTGTAATAATTGTTTTACATCTTCCACACCAATAACGAATCCGTCATCGTTCACGCCAATAAAAAGCTTGCCGCCTCTAACATTTGCGTATCCACACAGCCACTTTAAATATTCATCACGCCATGACTGTTTCCATTCAATGTTATGACTCTCCGGTTCCCTTTTCGTCATAATAGCCTCCAACATAGCCCAATATTCCTACGCTCTTTCAACCAAATCATGATTTTATTGATCATCCCCATCAAGCTTTGATAGTTCCTTCTGCAGATTATCAATTTTCTTTTGTAGTTCCTTTTTCTTCTTAGTCACGTCATCCTCGTTATATGATATGACACATTCCGGGAAGGTCCACTCCCAGATCTTATAGTCCTTTAGTATCCTTTCCCGTTGTTCTTCGGTAGATGCTGATTTCAGATCTTTTTCAGCCCTGGCATATCTTTTTGACCATTCTTTTAAGAGATTGTTTAAGTCTCCCGAAACTCCGTCTCCAAACACAAAATGTATCTGACCATCTTCTTCAAGTATCCTTAAATCAAATTGCTTCTCCATAGCAAAAAGGGCATAAACCACTCCCAGATAACTGTCAATAATAGGATCAGTCAGAGCAAGTGTCTCAACACCCAATGCTTTTGCAAACTCCCGAAGCATATCTGACTTGGGCTTACGGATACCATTTTCATATTTCTGAACACGATCTGCTGATAAGCCTACCCATTCCCCTAATTCTGCCTGTGTCCAGCCTCTCGTTGTCCTAATCTCACGGATTCTGCGTCCTACTCTTTTCCCTGAATCCTCTTCATGTATTTCTAATGGATTAAATCCAAATGGGTTATGTATGAGTACCATGTCTTTCCTCCACCGGCAAAAGATTTAAATTATTGATAATCTAAAAGTCATTCTATCATATTCTTAATAGAAATAAAAGCATAAAATAAGCAAAAAAACAACTTTTTAATAAAATTTTTATAAATTAGTTCTTGACATTCACTTCTTGTGATGTTATATTCTTATCAATCACATATCGTACATTTTTGTGATTGTTTAATATGAATCATTTACTGTAAACAATAAATGATTCAATCAAACCTCACAAAAAGACCATTTCACATAAGGAGGACTCAAATGAACAACGAATTTTTATCTAACTACGAAGATGTGCTGCTGCCTAAGGATATCCAAAAGAGACTGCACTTAGGACGCAACACCGTTTACCGCTTTCTGGCAGATGGAACTATCCGTTCTGTACGCTTGGGCGGCAAATACTTGATTCCTAAGGATAGCCTTAAGGATTTTATGTACCCAGATACTACTCATCAAGAAGGAGGAGAAAAAAGATGACAATTGACAACTTATTGACCGAGTACAACGATGTTCTTCGTCCGGAAGACTTACAGCATATTCTTCAAGCAGGGCGAAACACTATTTACGGCTACCTAAAAAAAGGCATCATACGTTCTTTGATGATTGGTGGTAAATACCGTATCCCTAAGCTGTATCTGCTAGAATTTATGTATCCGGATATTCCATTTGCAAAAGGAGCGTGAAAAATATGGCAAGACCTAAGAAACAAGGCAAACGTGCCAAAGGAATACAGTCAAAAAAAGGATTCCTCCCGGATCTTCC
>Ga0310691_10003605_pt1 | contig 18363 bp, 13 predicted proteins | sample 176DNAGHGlowgp2_FD_203887 | JGI IMG/M metagenome (GOLD analysis project Ga0310691, IMG submission 203887) | Sheep rumen microbial communities from Palmerston North, Manawatu-Wanganui, New Zealand - 1766 DNA GHGlow gp2 (v2) (version 2) | ecosystem: Host-associated > Mammals > Digestive system >...
CGTGTAAAGACAGGGCAATACGGGGTTGTTGTCGTATATCCATCGTTTCACATCATCCTCTACATTGAAGTTTACCATGCCAGAGCATCTGACGGATATATTATCTGCGTATGCCAGTATCATGCTACTACATGCGACTCCATAGGCAACAAGAACAGAACTTATCGAAGAAAGAAATATGGCGAATAATTTGCAAATATGGTAGAATTTGTTTATCTTAGCACTGCATCGTAGAGGTTGGGCTTTTGAAATCACTAATCCCAGATTCGCCCGATGACGAATCTGGGATGAAAGTAAATGTTAACCGACAAATAAATACTCGGGTGAGATAACTTGGCACCTTAGTCGAAGAATCCCGGTTGCTTGTAGTCAATGCCCAGTTCGCGGTCGACAGTGGCGAGGATGCCCTGCACCTGCCCGAGGGCGAACATGCGTCCTAGGAGGGTGTAGCCTGCGTTGTGACCGTGGCTCGACTCATCCATGATGCCGCCAGGCTCGTCGGTGAAGGTCATGCCGTGGTCGACGCGCATGGGAAGAGGTGAGAGGTGAGAGTTAAGAGGTGAGAGGTTGCTGCCTGCCCTACGCTGCTCCTCTTTCTCGAAAATCCTGCACAACTCTATCAGGTCGGCCCTGCCTCCCAAATGGCTGGCCTCGGTGAAGTCACCGTTAGGGAAGATGTGGCAGGAGCGCAGGTGCACGAAGTGGGTGCGGGGGGCAAACTTGCGGGCCATCTCCACAACGTTGTTGTAAGCTCCGGCCGAGAGGCTGCCAGCGCAGAAGGTCAGACCGTTGTGGCGGTTGGGCACGGCATTGAGGAACCACTCGATGTCCTCCTCGGTGCGGACGATGCGTGGCAGCCCCAGAATCTCGATGGGCGGGTCGTCGGGGTGTACGCACATGTTCATGTCGCACTCCTCGCATACGGGCATGATGGCCTCCAGGAAATACTTCATGTTCTGGCGCAGCTGGTCCTTGTCGATGCCCTTGTACAGCTCAAGGAAGTCGCGGAACTTCTGTATGGGTGCCTCGTCATTCTCGCTGAAGTTGCCACTGACGAAACCCTGTGTCTTGATGATGATGTTCTCCACCAGCTGGTGCTCCTTCTCAGGTGTCATCGTCTTGGCCAGTTCGTCGCACTCAGCCAGCACATTCCTGCCTTGTCCCACACCGGCGGGGAATTCAAAGTGGCTCCACTCTTCCCTCGCGCCTGCGCGCTTTAATATATAGATGTCGAAATAGGCGAACTCGGCGTAGTTGAAGTACAGGTTGGTCGACCCATTGGGATTGAGGTGCAGCAGGTCGGTGCGAGCCCAGTCCAGCACGGGCATGAAGTTGTAGCAGATGCAGTGAATGTCCTCGGCCGCGAGGTTGCGCAGGCTCTCCTTATACACTTCAATCTGCTCGTCGCGGTCCGGTCCGCCGTATTTGATGGTCTCCACCACGGGCAGGCTCTCCACCACGCTCCAGCGCATGCCATAGCTCTCGATGTACTCACGCAGCTCGTGAATCTTCTCACGGGTCCACACTTGTCCCAGTGGTACATCGTGCAGGGCAGTGACGATGCCCTGTACGCCTATTTGTCTCAACATGGCAAGAGTGATCTTGTCCTTCTTGCCAAACCATCTCCATGTTCTTTCCATAAATAAGTATAAGTTAGAAAAACCTTTGCAAAGATACTTATTTTTTATGACTATGCAATATGTCTATTCATTTTTTTTGCAAAAAACTTGTGTGTGTGGCAAAAAAATGCTATCTTTGCAGACAAAGGAAATGTTGGACAATAAATTTTAAGTTATGAATAAGGAGGATCATTTTGTCATTACCATTAGCCGCCAGTTTGGAACGGGTGGCCATGAGATTGGTGCCGAGCTGGCCCGCCGTCTTGGTGTGAAGCTGCTCGACAAGCAGATTATCAATGAGGTAGCGCGCCGCTTTGGTGGCGTGGAGGAAGCCATGGAGAAGATTGAGGCGCGCCATCCGCTGTGGCGTGACGACTTCACGAGCTTCTACCGTCAGTACATGGCGGGGGCCGAGTATAACGGTCAGGAACATGACCAGACGTCGCACCAGCTGTTCGAAGCCCAGGCTGATGCCATCCGCAGCATTGCCGCCCAGGAGTCATGTGTCATCATCGGCCGCTGTGGCTTCCACATCTTCCGCGACCATCCCAATGCGCTGAAGATTTTCGTCCATGCCGACGATGCCTGCCGCAAGCGCCGTATCGCTGTGAAGTATGACATCTCGGAGGTTGATGCCGCCGCGATGATTGTCGACAACGACTATTCGCGCGAGCTCTACACCAAAACCTTCACCGGAAGCGACTGGCAGGATGCACGCAATTACGATGTGACACTCAATGTGCGCAAGTTTGGCGTGAATGGTGCTGTGGACTTCCTGATGAATGTCATCGAATAGCTGTCAACGTAGCACATGGGACTGGGAAAATGGATTGCCGGCTCGCTGGGCTGGATTCTGCTGGGACCGCTGGGCGGCATCCTGGGCTATCTCATTGGCGCCATGCTTGAGTCGTCGTCAGATGTGACGGCCGACAGCGGGCAGGGCTATGCACAGAGCCAAGAGACAGAACAGGGCGAGCGTAATAGCTTTCTGCTGACAATGCTTGCCCTGGCAGCGTATGTTATCAGGGCTGACGGGCGCGTCATGCACTCCGAGATGGAGCTGGTGCGAAACTTCCTGCGCCAGAATTTCGGCGAGGAGGCTGTAGCCCAGGGCAATGACATCCTGCTCAAGCTCTTCGATGAGGAGAAACGCCAGGGCACTGCCGCTTTCCGCAATACTATTCGTGGGGCCTGTGAGCAGGCAGCCCGCCATCTGAACTACGGCGGACGGCTACAGCTGCTGAACTTCCTGGTGATGATAGCCCAGGTCGACGGCCGCGTGGACGCCACGGAGACAGCGGCTCTGAAAGAGCTGGCACAGTGGATGCAGGTGCCAGCCTCGGAGATTGACTCGATGCTACATCTGGAGGGCGACACGCTTGACGATGCCTACAAAGTACTGGGTGTCAGTCCGCAGGCCACCGACGACGAGGTGAAGCGAGCTTATCGTAAGTTAGCACTCCAGCACCATCCAGACCGTGTGGCCAAACTGGGCGACGACGTGCGCCGCGCCGCCGAGAAGAAGTTCCAGGAAATCAATGCCGCCAAGGAGCGGATATGGAAAGCCCGAGGGCTGTAGGCGCAACCACTTTTATTCATGTTATGAAACTTTCAGAACTTAGGTCAGGCGAACACGGTATCATTGTAAAGGTACACGGACATGGAGGCTTCCGCAAGCGCATCGTGGAGATGGGCTTCGTGAAAGGAAAGAAGGTAGAAGTGCTGCTCAATGCACCACTGCAGGATCCTGTCAAGTACAAGGTGATGGGCTACGAGGTGAGCCTGCGTCGGCAGGAGGCCGAGCTCATCGAGGTTGTGACAGCCTCGACCTCATCCGAAGCCGGTGAGGTAGTGTCGCCGACAGTCTCCACATGGGTCACTCCATCGTCCGAAGGGGTGGGGGAGGACTATCACCATGCCCTGCGCCAGCGCCGTGTCATCAATGTGGCGCTCATCGGCAACCCCAACTGCGGCAAGACGTCGCTCTTCAACTTCGCCAGCGGTGCCCATGGCCGTGTAGGCAACTACAGCGGCGTCACCGTCGATGCCTCTGAGGCCCATGCTTCGATGTTCGGCTACGAGTTCAATCTTATCGACTTGCCCGGCACCTACTCCCTTTCATGCTATTCGCCCGAGGAGCTGTATGTGCGCAACTACCTGCAGGAGCAGATGCCCGATGTGGTCATCAACGTTATTGACTCCAGCAATATCGAGCGCAACCTCTATCTCACCACCCAGCTTGTTGACATGGACTTGCGTGTGGTGGGGGCACTTAATATGTACGACGAGTTTGAGCGTCGTGGCGACCATATCGACCTCGGCACGCTGGGCACGCTCTTCGGCATGCCCATGGTGCCCACATCGTTCAAGAGTGGACAGGGTGTGAAGGAGCTGTTCCGTGCCGTCATACAGGTCTACGAAGGCCGCAGCCGTTCCGCACGTCACCTGCACATCAACTACGGCCATGAGCTGGAGGACGGTATCAAGTCCGTACAGCGCTGGCTGAAGCAAGCCCCTCTGCCACCATCACTCAGCACACGCCATCTGGCCATCAAACTGCTGGAGGGTGACGAAGGGGTTGAGAAGCTTGTCAGGAGCCATCTCCCAGACGACTCCATACGGCACATCGTGGATGCCCGCAGTCGTACTGCCGCCCGACTGCTGGAGGAGACGGGCGATGACCCTGAGACAGCAATCATGGACGCAAAGTACGGCTTCATCAACGGTGCGCTGACGGAGGCAGGCTATCTGACGGGAACGAAGGAGGACACCTACCGTATGACACACCTCATTGACGGCGTGTTGTCGAACAAGTATCTGGGCTTCCCCATTTTCTTTGCCATCCTCTTCATCATGTTCCAAACCACCTTCTCCCTTGGACAGTACCCTATGGACTGGATTGACGCCGGCGTGGGCAGCCTGGGCGAGTGGCTTGAGAACACCATGCCTGAGGGACCGCTGCGCTCCATGCTGGTCGACGGCGTGGTAGGCGGTGTCGGGGCTGTCATCGTGTTCCTTCCGCAAATACTTATATTGTACCTGTTCATATCTTTTATGGAGGACTCGGGCTACATGGCTCGTGCCGCCTTCATCATGGACCGACTGATGCACAAGATGGGGCTACATGGCAAGTCGTTCATCCCGCTCATCATGGGCTTTGGCTGCAATGTGCCGGCGGTGATGGCCACTCGCACCGTTGAGAGTCGCCGCTCCAGGCTCATCACCATGTTGGTGCTGCCCTTCATGTCATGTTCTGCCCGGCTGCCCATCTACATCATGATTACTGGCATCTTCTTTGCCCCGCAGTGGCGCTCGTGGATTATGATTTCGCTCTATGCGGTAGGCATCGCCATGGCTGTCGTTGTCAGTAAGATTCTCTCTCGTTATGTCATCAAGGGTGAGGACACCCCCTTCGTCATGGAGCTGCCTCCTTACCGTCTGCCAACGTTTAAGGCTTGCATGCGTCACACATGGGAGAAGGGCAAGGAGTACCTAAAGAAGATGGGTAGTGTCATCCTCGTGGCCAGCATCATCGTCTGGGCTTTGGGCTTTTTTGGTACCATGGGTGTGGCCCCCTCCATGGAGGAGAGCTTCATTGGCTCCATGGGACGCATTGTGGAACCGCTGTTTGCCCTGCAAGGCTTCGACTGGCAGCTTGACGTCAGCCTCATTGCCGGCGTGGGTGCGAAGGAGATAGTGGCTTCAACCATTGGCGTCCTGGGTGGTCTGGAGGGCATCACACCGCTTGTGGCTTACAGCTACCTGCTCTTCGTCCTGCTCTATTTCCCCTGCATCGCCACCATCGCTGCCATCAAGAACGAGACAGCCTCGTGGCGCTGGGCATTCGTTGCCGCCGCTTATACCACGGCCTTGGCATGGGTGGTGTCGGCCGTCGTTACCCAGTTGGGACAGCTGCTGTAGCCTCGCCCTCGCCCCCTCTTGCGGGAAGATGACAAGAGTTTTATGTTTTTTTAAATGTTCAATGGCTCATTTGTCGTTTTAATTGTGTAATTTTGCACGAATTATATAATTAGATAAACTATCCTTATGGGTTTAAAAAAAATATGCTGTTTGGCTTGCCTGTTGCTCTTTGGCGTAGTTAATGCCAGTGCACAGTCGTTAACGAGTGATGATGATATCAAAGAGTACGTCTTGGACCTTCATGAAAGGGGACTGTCGCGTGAACAGATCTATCTGGAATTGAAGAAAAAAGGTGTCTCAGACGATAGGCTAAAAGGCTTATACGAAAAGTATAAGAAACAGCAGGGACAAACTGATGTAAAGCAAGAATCGGTCGTAGCCAGTGAAGGACTGTCACGGATGCGCTCCGCTAACGGCGATGTGCGTGACAATGTTGATTCACTGCTGTCGTTTGCCATGATTGATTCTGTTGATATTGACAAAAAAAAGCCAACACGCAAGATTTTCGGTCATGACGTGTTCAATAACAAGAACCTCACTTTCCAGAGTTCCATGAACTTGGCCACACCGCAAAGTTATGTGCTGGGGCCTGGTGACATGGTTAATATTGATATCTGGGGAGTGGCACAGGAGAGTTTCAGTACGACGATTTCGCCAGATGGTACCATTGTCGTGCCAGATATTGGTGTCATCCAGCTGGGTGGCCTGTCGGTCAGTCAGGCCAAGTCTCGTCTGAGGGCACAAATAGGTCCTCGCTACAGAGATTCGAAGATTGACTTGACACTGGGTCAGACTCGGACAATCACGGTGAGTGTCATCGGTGAGGTAAATGTTCCAGGCACCTATACCCTTTCGGCCTTTTCCACAGTGTTCAATGCGCTTTACATGGCCGGGGGCCCCAATGACATAGGCACCTTGCGTAAGATTAAGGTCTATCGAAGAGGGAATCTGTTGTCGAATGTCGATGTGTATGACTTCTTGCTGGATGGCAAACTGACCGGTGATGTGCGGTTGCAGGACAATGATGTGATAACGGTGGGGCCTTATGAAGCCCTGGTTAGCATCACGGGTAAGGTGAAGCGCCCAATGTACTACGAGATGAAGGAGAATGAAAGTATCTCTACACTCTTGAAGTATGCGGGCGGCTTTACTGGCGATGCCCATACCCGTGCATTGCGCGTGCTTCGTAAAACCGAGCCTCAATTGTCCGTATTCAGTGTCGGAGAGTTTGACTACAACACTTTCCATCTGATGGATGAGGATGTCGTGGATGTGGATTCCACCCTCAACCGTTATCAGAACATGGTTGAAGTGAAGGGGGCGGTGTTCCGTCCAGGAAAGTACCAGGTAGGAGGCGATATTACCACGGTGAAAGCACTTGTAGAGGCTGCTGCCGGACTGAAGGAGGATGCTATTTCGACACACGGCGTGTTGCAGCGTATGAAGAGCGACCGCACACGTGAGGTGGTAAGCGTTAACCTGTGTGGCATCATGGATGGCAGTGCCGCTGATATCACGCTGCGCAATGAAGATGTGCTCTTTGTAGCCAGCAAAGAAAGGAATAACGGGGAGAAGATAGTGACCATTCATGGTGAGGTGTACAACCCTGGCGCTTTCCTGTATGCTGAGAATATGACCATTGAGGACCTCATCTTGCAGGCTGGTGGGCCCACGGAGGCTGCCTCGCTCGCGAAGGTTGATGTTTCAAGATGTATCAAGAATCCCCATGCGACACATGCAGGCGATAGCATCACTACCACCTTTACCTTTGGTCTGAATCCTGATTTCGATATTGATGACCAATCGAATTTCAAGTTGCAGCCCTACGATGAGGTCTATGTACGACGCAGCCCTGATTACAACGTGCCACAAAACGTGTATATCGAGGGTGAGGTGCAATTTGAAGGCACATACGCACTGACCAACAAGACACAGCGGTTGAGCGAGATTGTCAGTCGTGCAGGCGGACTTACCAATCTGGCCTATATTGAGGGAGCAAAGCTATTGCGGCAGATGACTCCTGAGGAGAAGAACGTGATGGAAACGGTGCTTCGTACAGCTGCCCGTAATTCAGGGAGTGACACGATTGACATCAGCAAACTGAATCTTCAGCCCAACTATTCTGTAGGTATAGAGTTGGAGAAAGCATTGAAGAACCCAGGCACGGATGATGACCCGATTCTCCGTGATGGCGACCGTATCGTGGTGCCGGTGCAGACGAGCACCGTCACCATCAATGGCGAGGTCATTTATCCGAATACGATCCGCTACAAGGAAGGCATGAAGGCTAAATATTACATCCGCCAGGCTGGAGGCTACACTTCGACAGCCAAGAAGTCGAAGGCTATTATTATCTATATGAATGGCATGGTGGCAAAAGCCAACTCAAAGAACAGGCCCAAGCCCGGATGTCAAATCGTGGTGCCCACCAAGCGTAAGGGCAAGGGCCTCTCCCTGCCTGAAATTTTGTCCATAGGTACGACCTCTGCCTCGCTGGGAACCATGGTGGCTGCTATTACCAATCTGATTAAAAACTAAACGGACATGGTAGAAAACAAAATAAAGTCATCTGCTAGTATTGACCTGGGTGGTATTTTCAAAAAAGTATGGAGTAATCGCAGACTATTTATAAAGGTTTGGGTTATAACATTTATTCTTTCATGTATATGGATTCTTCCACAGCCGCGTTATTATAGAGCAGAAGTGTCCATAGCACCGGAGACCTCAGAAGACAGTGATATAGGTTCTCTTGCTGCTTTAGCCTCCAATTTTGGAGTAAATATTGATAAAAGCCATGCTGACGCTATTTACCCCAAACTGTATCCTGACTTGTTTGAATCCACTAAATTTCTGACCGGCCTTTTCGGTGTCATAGTGAAAACAGAAGATGGTACAATTGAAACAGATTATTATACTTATCTGAAAGACCACCAGAAACAAAACGTCCTATTCGCTCCTTTACGCGCATGCCAGTCTTTGCTGAGTAGCGGCAAGGAGGAGGCAACTGAGCAATCAAGCCACAATGGCAAGCGCTTTGATCCTTTTAAACTATCTAAGGAAGAAAGTGATATTTTAGCAAAGGTTCGGGGCAATATTAAATGCAATTTTAGTATGGTTACCGAGGTGGTGACAATTACTGTAACCGACCAGGATCCACTGGTGTGCGCATTGCTTGCCGACAGCATAAAAGAACATCTTCAGCATTTCATTACCGATTATCGTACCAAAAAGGCTCGGGATGACTATGAACATTACAAGAGACTGACTGATGAGGCAAAAGACTCATACGAAAAGAGTCTTGAGGAGTATATTTCACTCCGTGATGCCAATACGCATGCTTCATTGCAAAGTGTTGTGCTGAAGTTGGATGCCATGGATATGGACGTGAAGGCAAAATATAACATTTATATGTCTTTGAATACTCGTTTAGAGGCAGCAATGGCAAAAGTACAGGAGAGAACCCCAGCTTTTACAGAACTCATCAATGCTACCGTTCCGACAAAGCCTGCAGGGCCTAAGCGAATGTTTTTTGTGGCAGTAATGCTGTTCCTGTCAACGATAGGTGCTTTCATGTTTTTGTTCCGCAAGGAACTGAAAGAATGGTTCTGATGCTTTATGAACATTGCATTCACTAAACAGAAAAAGCAGATAGTCGTTCTGTATGTATCGACACTTCTTGGGGTGTTGTTGGGAATGATTTCGTCCATCATCAATACACGCTTTCTGCCACCTTCTGAATATGGTGATGTGCGCTATGTGCAAAATATCATTAATTTTATTGCCTCGTTCCTTGTCTTCGGCTATTTTCTTTCTGGTGCCAGATTAATGGCTCTCTCGAACAACCAATTCTACAGCAGGAGAGTAAAAGGCATGCTGGTCATCATTTTGGCAGTGGCGTGTCTGCTATTGGTTTCCTGTCTGTCTGTTTGTTATTTCTTGCATGCCGACAAGCCGATTGTGGCAATGCTGTTTCTGTTGTCAATGCCAGTATGTTTCTATCCCTTGTTCATGAACTATATAGACCAGACAACGGAAGGTGACAATCAGATGGGGCGACTGTCGTTGGCACGATTTCTTCCTTATTTGGTGTATGTTCCTTTGGCGTACATACTATATTCGGCATTTGGAGCAACCTCGTCAAGGATGATACTTTTGCAATGGGGGGTCTATACATTTGTTTATTTGTGTATTATCATTTCAACCAAGCCTCTTTTCAAACAGTTGAGACCTATATGGAACAGTTTGCAGCAGGAAAACCGTCAATATGGCATTCAGCTCTATATAGGATCATTGGTAATGGTGGCAACCAACTATTTGGCAGGTATTTCATTGGGACATTTCAATGCTGATAATAGTGAGGTGGGATTCTATACACTGGCTCTCACTGTCACGTCTCCTTTAGCGGCATTGCCTACCATTGTGGGAACAACCTACTTCAAACGCTTCACCACTCAGCCTTGTATTCCTCCTAAAGTTATTATTTTCACTTTCTTCATGACGGCTGTGACGTGTGTGCTGTTTCTGTTGCTCATTCATCCCATTGTGGCGTTTTTATATACGGAGAAGTATGCTGTAGTAGGAACTTACGCATCGTTTCTATCGGTTGGGTTCTGTATTCACGGGCTTGGTGACATGTTTAATCGTTATCTTTGTTCCCATGGACAAGGCGTTCCTGTCAGGAATGCAAGTATTATAACCGGAGTGTTTAAGATACTCGGCTATATTGTGTTGGTTGCTTTGATCAATACAAACGGTGCAATAGCTACGACCATTATATGTGATGTGATTTATTTTTCATGTCTTCTATATTATTATTTGAAACAGATTAGGGCGTCTGAGAATGGATAAATTCAAACTTGTTGTGTTCGGCAGTGATTGGGATGTGTATCAAGTGGCATTTCGGGACTTGATAGACAATCCTCACATATATTACATACCAACTTTTAGACCAAAGGGATTGCGGGGCTTTCTGCAGAGAATTCAGTACAATCCGAAACTTAACAATATTGTCAGTTTACCGTTTAAAAGCTTGTGGAACTCTTATTATTTGAATAAGGTTGATGGGGAACAGCCCACATGCTTTCTCCTTCTGGAAAATTGGCTGCGTTTGGAAACTGGCATCAGACTGTTACCTTATCTTAGGCATAACTATCCAACCTCGAAGATAGTTTGCTTCGCACAGGATTTGTTAGAGACGATAGTTGATCAATACTCTAATGCTCCGATTGATGTGGAGTACATAAAAAACTATACAGATATGTTTATCAGCTACGATCCTGCTGATGCCAGAAAATATAACATTGCGTTTCATCCTACAGTCTATTCTCCTGTCAATTTGAATTTCAGAGGTGAGAATATATGCAATGATTTGTTCTTTCTTGGGCGTGACAAAGGGAGGCTGGACTTGCTTGTCACCATCTGTAAGGAGGCCAGGCGCAGGAATCTTGTCTGTAAGTTCGTTCTGATGGGTGTTCCCAAGGAGCGTAGGATAGAATGTGAGGGCATCACCTACGTTGACAAGCCACTCCCATACAATGAGAGTCTGCAATGTTGCTTGGAGAGTCGGTGCATCGTCGAAATTCTTCAAGACAAAGCTTTCAGTCCAACTTTCAGAGTGTGGGAATCGATAGCTATGAATCGCCTACTCCTTACCAACAATGTGTCATTGAAAGGAAGTCGCTTTTATGACGAGCGATACATATCGGTGTTTCATGATTTGTCAGATCTTGACTGGAAGTTCGTAGAGAGAGTGAATCCTTTCTCGTTGACTGGAAATCCCTATCAAGAGTTAATTAAGCCAGAGCGTCTGCTAGAGTATATAGAACAGAAACTGAACATAGAAATAGAAAGGTAATGAACATCTTTTATGTGATATTTGTATTGATGGCCGTTTACTTTTCCTTTCGTTACGATGGAGTAGAAGAACCGGATGACCATAAGCAGCACCGACTATGGTTGATGTGTATCTATCTGGTTTGTCTTTCTGGATTCAGTTATGGTCTTGGGGGTGACAAGTTCACCTATATGGAAGAGTTCGAATTGTATCCTGAATCTTTTTCTGAAGCGGCCGACTTTATTTGGCTGAAATTCATGTTGAATGGGCAAATGCCGTTTTGGACTATTATTAATGTTATTGCAAAAGTAGTTTTCGATTCGTTTTATGTGGTTCAATTACTGGAGAGTGCTGCCATTAATTTCTCCGTATGCTATATAGTTAGTAAATATACTCATCGCTATTTCCTGTTCTTGCTCATCTATTTCTTCTCGCTTCAGTATTTCGTCTTCAATACAGAAGTAATGCGTGAGGGCTTTGCTCTGGCTTTCATTCTCATTGGCTTCCATGGCTATATGAGTGGCAGGAAATGGCTTTATTTTCTGATGCTGCCTTTAGGTGTTTTGTTCCATGCGTCGGCACTGACAGCTTTGATTTTCCCCTTCTTCCATTTCAAAATATCATGGAAGTCTTTGTCCATAGCCTTTTTGACTGCCTTCTCTATCTGGTTGCTGAGCGACCTCGTACTGAGTAAGGTGATGATGTCTGTGCTGGGTGGTATAGGTGCTATGGTTGAAAAGATTCTGTTCTATTCTATTCAGGCAAGTACATTATTCGGATTTCTACGTTCAGTCATTACTTTCCTGATTCTGCCGTTTGTCGTCATGTACACCGTGACTATGACTGTAACTTCTGAGGACTTGAAAAGACGTCTGGAGAAGCTGATGTCATTTATGATCGTGCTTGGTGTGCTGGCAAGCTCGTTTGCAGGATTCGTCAGGTTGTTTAACTATGTACAGATATTTTATCTTATCATGTTGGCAGATTTTGTGTATATGCTTTTCCGTTCAAAGGAGCATTTGGCGATAAGGGTTGGGACGTTGGCAACCATCGTATTCCTGATATTGCTGAACTATCGCATCTATTATAAGTCAACTGATACTTATTATTATCAGTTCTTCTTTCCCTACACCTGTATCCTTAATGAAGAAGATGATGTCTTTATCCGTGAGATAGCGCATCTTGAGGCTGTGAATCCGGAAATGACTGACAATAATGTACGTGATATTGATTGATTGAAAAAACTATGAAACGGATTCTATTTGTTTCCCAATATTTGAATAGGGCTGGTACCGAAGCATTTATGATGAATGTGTTTCGCGGTATTGACCATAGTAGGTTTATGTGCGATTTCCTGCTTTACAGTTGGAATGAGACTGACTATAGTCGTGAAGTGGAAGCGGCAGGGGGGAGAGTCTGGCGTATTCCCAGCCGACGAGAGTCGCCTTTAGGCTGGTATCGCGAATTGAACAGTTTTTTCCGTGAACATGCTTCTGAGTATGCAGCTATTCATTATTGTGGAAACGGTCTTACGGCCATAGCCCCCATTGTGTTTGCCTATATTTACAAAGTCCCAGTCAGGATATGTCATTCTCACAATTCCTCATCTGATGGACTGCACAATAAGATTTTCCACATCTTGCAGAGGGGAATTGCTAAAAGATTGTCAACTCATCACTTCGCATGCTCTTCATTGGCTGGCAAATGGTTTTTTGGAAGTTCGCCTGCTGTCATCATTAATAACGGAATTGATGTCAATCAGTTCGCCTTCAATGAGCAACTGCGTCTGCAGTCAAGAATCAGCCTTGGCATCAAGGATGCTACCGTGGTGATTGGTCATGTAGGTCGATTTGAGGCAGAGAAGAATCATCGGTTTATTCTCAATACGTTTGCCGAATATCTGAAAATTCAATCAGGTGCGTGCTTAATGCTGGTAGGTGTGGGGAGCCTCTTTGAAAGCATCAAGGCAGAAGTGAAACAGAAGGGGTTAGACGATAAGGTGATGATGTTAGGTGAGCGTTCTGACGTACCGGCTTTGATGCAGGCAATGGATTTGTTCCTAATGCCTTCAACCTTCGAAGGACTGCCTTTTGTACTGATTGAAGCTCAGTGCGAAGGACTTCCATGCCTGATTTCCGATACTATCAACAACGATATTTGTCTCACGAGCCATATAATGAGCAGTTCTCTGAATACTTCACCAAGGGAGTGGGCTGTACAAATAGCAGCAATGCTCAAAGGTTTTTCTCGAAAAGATTCATCTGAGGTCATTGCATCCAAAGGATATTCGATTGGCGCAACGATAGAATATCTTGAAGCGGTGTATGACGGAAAGGAGGGGAAATGAAGATTCTGCATGTTATTAATACACTGAATGTAGCTGGAGCTGAGCGACTCCTTACGGATATGCTCCCTTTACAGCAGGCTATAGGACATCAGGTGGAACTGGTAGTCCTCAATGGCATCCATACTCCCTTTTTTGAAATTTTGGAGAACAGGGGAGTACGTGTCCACACTTTCCGTCAGCTAGGTGGCGAGTATAACCCCATCGCCGTTTGGAAACTCCATAAGTTTCTTAACGACTATGACATCGTTCATGCTCATCTTTTTCCCACTCAATACTGGGTTGCAGCCTGTAAATGGCTGTTCGGCGTGAAGACACCTCTCGTGACAACGGAACACAGTACGAGCAACACTCGGTTCAAATACTGGCTGACCACGCAGACCGACCGTTGGGTATATCGTCGCTATAACTGTATTGTAGGTATCTCTGATGCAGTCAGCAAGGTGATGGAGAAACGTGTGAGAGGTCTGGTTCCGACATTAACCATCCCAAATGGTGTCGATTTAAACCGTTTTTCTCAAGTCAGACCCATGTCCAGACAGGAATTAGGTATCCCTGATAATGCGCGAATCCTGATACAGGTTGCAAGATTTCAAGAAGCTAAGAATCAGGATTGCCTGATCAGGGCTTTAGTTCTGTTGCCTGCTCATGTCCATGCTGTCTTTGCCGGCGATGGTGAACGGATGGATTCTTGCAAACGTCTGGCACAAGAGCTGCACGTGCAGGACAGAACTCATTTCCTGGGCATTAGGGACGATGTGCCACGACTCTATTCTTTAGCCGACGTGGTTGTGGTATCTTCTCACTGGGAAGGCTTCGGACTGGCGGCTGTTGAAGGGATGGCAGCAGGCCTGCCTGTCGTTTCGTCACGAGTTGACGGGCTGAAAGAAATTGTTTCAAAGGATGAGCTTCTGTTTGATGATGATGATGACCAGCTGTTGACTTCCCGCATCCGGCATCTTCTGGAGAACAAGGACTTTTATCAGGAGATGTCAGCATATTGCAGGCAGCGTTCTAAACTCTACAGCATTGACAGCATGGTAGCAGAGTATGTTGCTCTTTATGAGAGAATTGTTGCCCAAACACCATAGTTTCAATACATTTAGCGTTATATAAATAATGAAAAATAATCGAAGAATCATCTTATCAGGCAATACTGCGTGGGGTATGTATAACTTCAGGCATAAACTGCTTGAACATCTTGTGGTCGAAGGCTATGAGGTCTTTGTTGCCGCTCCATACGACGAAGAATACTTTAAACGGTTGGAAGGCATCGGATGTAAGACCATTGATGTTCCGGTGAGTGCCAAGGGTACTAATCCCGTGAAGGACTTCACGCTCATCATGAAGTATCGCAGCATCTTCAAGCTTATCAACCCCTTTCTCAGCATCACTTATACCATCAAACCTAACATCTATGGCAGCATGGCTGCACAGTGGTGTGGCGTGAGACACCTGCCCGTGACAACGGGGCTTGGCTATGTGTTCCTGACCGATAATATTACCTCGAAAATTGCTAAGATGCTCTATCGCATAGCCTTTGCCAAAGCTCCTCAGGTGTGGTTCCTCAATCAAGCCGATGTGCAGACATTCCAGAAACTGGATTTAATCGATGAAAAGAAGATATGCCTGCTGAACAGCGAGGGGGTGGACACAAGCCATTTTGCATTCTTCGATCGCAGTCAGCGGCAGCATGAAGGGGTGAAATTCCTTTTTGTGGGACGCTTACTCTACGACAAGGGACTGGGCGAGTATGTGGAAGCTGCCCGAGCGTTGAAGAAAAAATATCCTGAGGCAGAATTCCATGTGCTAGGAAACTATTGGAACGACAACCCAAGTGCCGTCGATGTCGTGACCATGGAACAATGGACCAGTCAGGGAACCATTGTTTACGATGGGGCTACATCCGATGTGCGCCCCAACCTGCATGAGGCCGACTGTATGGTGTTGCCATCTTACAGGGAAGGCATGTCGTGTTCGCTGATGGAGGCTGCCTCCACGGGTCTGCCATTGGTGGCAACCGATGTGCCTGGATGCCGCGAACTGGTAATCCCCGGTAAGTCTGGCTTCCTCTGCCATGTAAAAGATGCAGTATCATTGGAACAGAAACTGGAACAGTTCATTCTGCTCAGTTATACAGAACGGCTCGCCATGGGCAAAGAGAGCCGCCGACACATGGAAGAGAACTTCGCCATGGAGAAAGTAATTAGGCAATATGACCTGTATTTAGCGCATTTGGAAAGGTAATGAAGAAACTTTCTATGTCAGCCTGGTTTCGATATATGGTGTGGGGCTGATTGATGACCGCATCCGCAATGTCATTGCTCTGTCTTCAGGTATTTGCAATTTAAGCATCGATGTAGGCAAATAATATGAAGTGCTCCTTCCCTTTTTAGTGAAAATCAGAAGGGGCACATCAGTTTTTCCCAGTTTTCCTTGTACAGATTCGTTCTTTTTATTACCTTTGCAGAAAATAGCAAGGAATGGCAAAGAGAAAATATCCCATTGGCATACAAACGTTTTCTGAGATTATTCAGAAAAGCTACGTGTATGTAGATAAGACCGACCTGGTTTGGCAGTTGGCCGACTATGCAAAGTACATTTTCCTGAGCCGACCGCGCCGCTTCGGCAAGTCGCTGCTCTCGTCAACGCTCCACTCCTATTTTGCCGGAGAGCGGGAACTGTTCGAGGGGTTGAAAATCATGGAGCTGGAAAAGGAGTGGAAGCAGTACCCTGTGCTGCACTTCGACCTCAGCGGAGCCAAGCACATGGCTCCACAGGAGGTAAAGACAGAGTTAGGCCGGCTGATGGAGGACTATGAGAAAGTGTACGGTGCTAACCCTAATGAGGTCACTCCCGGCATGCGTATGGCCGGGCTGGTGAACCGTGCCTACGAGCAGACGGAGAGTCAGGTGGTCATCATCATTGACGAATACGACGCACCGCTCCTTGATGTCCTGCACGATGACCAGCGGCTTTTCGACATGCGCGAGGTGATGCAGGAGTTCTACCAGCGTCTGAAGATGCTGGAGCCGAAAATCAAGTTCTGCTTCATCACTGGCATCACCAAGTTTTCGCAGCTAAGCATCTTCTCCACAATCAACAACCTGATGAATGTCACCATGGATCCGAAGTTTGCGGCCATCTGCGGTATCACGGAGCAGGAACTGACCACCACGCTACACGAAGACATCGAGATGCTGGCGCAAAAGAATGGGACGACCTACGACGCGATGCACGCCAAACTGAAGTACCATTATGACGGCTATCATTTCACAAAGAATTCTGAAGAGGTGTACAATCCCTTCAGCCTGATGAAAGCTTTCCTTTCTGCTGAAATCGGTGCCTACTGGTTCGACAGCGGGACGCCCTCTTACCTCATCCGACAAATGAGACATTTCCGCACCGACATCACCTCGCTTGACTATATGGAGGTGCCGTCTACTGCCTTCGACAAGCCTACCGAGGCTATGACTACTGCCTTGCCCCTGCTCTATCAGAGCGGCTACCTCACCATCAAGGACTATGAGCGCGAGTCGGATCTCTACACGCTCTCCATACCCAATCAGGAGGTGCGTGTAGGCTACACCGAGGGTCTGCTGCCCACCTACGTGGGCCTTGACGGTAGCGGCGTGCAGGTGGGGTTTGCCCTGAAGTTCTGGCGTGCACTGAAAAAGGGCGACATCAATCAGGCCATGCTCGACATGCAGAGCTACTTGGCTGGCATACCCTACGTGGAGGGGTTCAAGAAGAAACTGGCGGATGCAGCCACGGCTGAGGGCTTCTATGAGTACACCCTTTACCTCATCTTCTCCATGCTCAATGTCTACGTGCGCACTCAGGTGAAGTGCTCTGGAGGACGCATCGACATGGTGGTCTTCATGCCCGATACCATCTACATCTTTGAGCTGAAGGTAAACGGGACAGCACAAGATGCCCTTGAGCAAATTAACGGAAACGGCTATGCCCGTCCCTACCTCTCCGATGGACGTAGCGTAGTGGCGGTAGGTGTTAGGTTTGACGCCAAGGAACGCAATGTGACAGAGTGGGTATCAATGAATGTCCGGTCGTGACAATTGTATCGTAAATAATAAATCGCCGATAAGATTGCACGATGAAAAAAGTTGCCATACTTTTAACCACGTATCAAGAGCCCCTAGTTTTAATACTATGATCATTATCTTTATCCTCATCTCATTCATTACCAGCTGTGTGTGTGGTCTTGTCACCACTCCAATCATCATGGACTACTGTCAGAAAAGAGGACTCTACGATATACCCAACACTCGCAAGGTGCACAAGACAAAGGTACCCCGTCTTGGAGGCGTCGCGTTTCTGCCCTGTGTGCTGATAGGTAGCCTCGTAGCGTCAGTAGTTATGCTGGCCAACGGCGTGAAGACCATCACGCTGAGCCTGTGGACGGTCTACTTCATGTTAGGCCTCACCATGATTTACATCATCGGCTTGATTGATGACATACTGGGTGTGAGGGCATTGAACAAGTTGATTATACAGCTGATAGCTGCCACCATGTTGCCCTTGTCAGGACTTTACATCAACAACCTGCAGGGCTTGTTCGGAATCTATGAAATACCGTTCTACATCGGTGCACCGCTGACGGTAATTGTCGTCAGCTTCGTGTCGAA
>Ga0310691_10003606_pt1 | contig 18359 bp, 10 predicted proteins | sample 176DNAGHGlowgp2_FD_203887 | JGI IMG/M metagenome (GOLD analysis project Ga0310691, IMG submission 203887) | Sheep rumen microbial communities from Palmerston North, Manawatu-Wanganui, New Zealand - 1766 DNA GHGlow gp2 (v2) (version 2) | ecosystem: Host-associated > Mammals > Digestive system >...
GCCGATAATCTCGCCAATCTGGGGGAAGAGGACGTCGGTGCCCTGCATGGTGGGGCCGGGAGCCACGGAACCGCGATAGCCGACGGAGGGGGCGGCAGCGGGCACGGACGCGGGGGAGCCCGCCGGTGAAGCGGCGGGCACGGACGCGGGGGAGCCCGCCGGAGAAGCGGCGGGCACGACGGCGGCGGCGTTCTGCTTCATATAGAAGGCCTTGATGGCTGAAGGATAGTCGGTCATGATGACGGGCTTCTTGAAGTGCTCCTCAACGAGATAGCGCTCGTGCTCGGAGGCGAGGTCGTCGCCCCAGTTGCAGGGGAACTCGAAATGGTGGCCGTCGGCGATGGCTTTCTGGAGGATGGCGATGCCTTCGGTATAGGGCAGTCGGACGAAGGTTTCCTTGAGTACGCCCTCGAGTCTGGCGATGAGGGTCTTATCAATCATCTGATTGAGGAAGGCGAGGTCGTCCTTGCAGTTGTCGAGTGCCCAGCGCACACAATACTTAATAAAGTCTTCTTCGAGGTCCATGAGTCCCTCCTGGTCGAGGAACGCCACTTCGGGTTCTACCATCCAGAACTCTGCGAGGTGCCTTGGCGTGTTGCTGTTTTCTGCGCGGAAAGTGGGTCCGAAGGTGTAGATGGCTCCGAGGGCCGTTGCCCCGAGTTCGCCTTCGAGCTGTCCTGAGACGGTGAGGCTGGTCTGTTCGCCGAAGAAGTCGTCGTCGTAGATTATGCTTCCCTTCTCGTCTTTCTTCAGGTCGTAGAGGTTCTTCGTGGTGACCTGAAACATGTTTCCTGCTCCCTCGCAGTCGCTGGCAGTGATGAGTGGGGTGTGGAAATAGTAGAAGCCGTGCTCATGAAAGTATGTATGGATGGCCATGGCCATGTTGTGGCGTATGCGCATGACGGCACCGAAGGTGTTGGTGCGGAGTCGCAGGTGAGCGTTCTTGCGCATGACCTCGAAGCTCTGCCCCTTCTTCTGCATGGGATAGGTGTTGTCGCAGAGGCCGTAGATGGTGATGCTGTTGGCCTGTATCTCTGAGGGCTGGCCAGCGGCGGGGCTTTCGACGAGGATGCCCTCGACGCAGATGCAAGCACCGGTGGTGACATCTTTGAGGGAGAGGGGGCTGGCCAGAGGAGTGGCGGGCACGGCGGCTTGGGAGTCGCCGGACACGGGCACTGCGGCGGGGTCGACGACAATCTGTACATTCTTGATGGTGGAGCCGTCGTTGAGGGCGATGAAGTCGACGGACTTTGAAGTGCGATGGGTACGCACCCAGCCTTTGACGCAGACTTCTTTTCCGTAATCAGTGCTTTTGAGCACCTCGATTATCTTTGTTCTTTTCATTTCTTTTTTTTATGGGCTTGGTGGGCTTGATGGGGCTAATGGGGTATTTTTGGCCTCGAGCAATGGGTTGCTATTTTATTCGTAGGCGCCCATGCGCAGGCGGTCGACCTCTTCTTCAGTGAGGTAGCGCCAGTCTCCTCGGCGGAGGTTCTTCTTGGTGAGGCCAGCGAACTGTACGCGGTCGAGCTTGGTGACCTTATACCCGAGCGACTCGAAGATGCGACGGACGATGCGGTTCTTGCCAGAATGAATCTCGATGCCAACCTGCTTCTTGTCGGTGGGCGAGGCATACTGCACATCGTCGGCCTTGATCTCGCCGTCGTCGAGGGTGATGCCCTCTGCTATCTGCTGCAGGTCGTGTGCCGTGACATTGCGGTCGAGGTAGACGTGGTAGATTTTCTTCTTGAGATACTTGGGATGGGTGAGTTTAGAAGCGAGGTCGCCATCGTTGGTGAGCAAGAGCACGCCGGTGGTATTACGGTCGAGTCGGCCTACGGGATAGATTCGCTCCTGGCAGGCATCCTTGACGAGATCCATGACGGTCTTCCGCTGCTGGGGGTCGTCGCTGGTGGTGACGTAGTCCTTTGGTTTGTTGAGGAGGACATACACCTTCTTCTCGATGCTGACGGGCTGGTCGTGGAAGCGTATCTCGTCGGTACGCAGCACCTTCGTTCCCAGCTCGGTGACCACCTGTCCGTTGACGGTGACGACGCCAGCCTGTATGAACTCGTCGGCCTCGCGCCGGCTGCATACTCCGGCATTGGCGAGGAACTTGTTCAGGCGCACGGGCTCATTGGGGTCGTAGTTTTGCTCCTTGTACTCGATGCGCTTCTTCATGGAATATTTGGCATTGGGGTCGTAGCCCTGAGTGCGGGGCCTGCGTGGCTTCTGGCCGTACTGAGCATTATGGGCGGCGGGATGGGCACCATGGGCATTGTAAGGCTGGCTACCATAGCGGGGACGGGGCTGATAGCCGCCCTGCTGCTCGCCATTCTGGCCATAGCGCGGACGGGGCTGGTAGCCGCCCTGCTGACGGGGCTGGCCATAGCCGCCATTATTATTATAGTTATTTGTACGTGCGCGATACGGACGCTGCTGAGGGTTGCCCTGCAGGGATGCGCCGAATCCTTCCGGACGGAATCCCACTTCTTCGTCATGCCCTCCGTAAGGCCGGCGGCCATAGCTTGGGCGCTCGTAGTTGTTGTTGGCTGGTCGCGTGTTGGTGTGAATCCTGGGGCGCGGGGAGCGTCCTACAGGACGGAAGTCATTGCCTTCGCGGCTGCTGCTGGTTGTGTGCTCATCGTGGAGCTGCTGATCCTGATTCTTTTCGTTCTCTAATTCCATAATAATTATTCTTTTAGGGCCTCGCGGCTCGTTTTTTCTTTTGCTCTTTTTACGGCTGCCGCTTTTCCGGCGGGGGAACCGCCGGACACAGACGGCTTGCGGGGGAACCGCCGGACACGGACGGCTTGCGGGGGAACCGCCGGACACGGACGGCTTGCGGGGGAACCGCCGGACACGGACGGCTTGCGGGGAACCGCCGGACACGGACGGCTTGCGGGAGCCGCAGATTTATATGCCTGTGTAGGTGGAGGGAGTAATCTGCTTTAGCTCCTGCTTCACTTCGTCCGACACGTTGAGTGTGTCGATGAACTCACGGATGGAATCGGCGGTGATACGCTCGTTAGTCCTTGTTAGTTTTTTCAACGCCTCATAGGGGTTCTCATAGCCCTCTCGGCGAAGGATGGTCTGTATGCCTTCTGCGACGACGGGCCATGTTGCTTCGAGGTCGTCGGCGAGTTTCTGCTCGTTGAGGATGAGCTTTCGCAGGCCCTTGAGGGTGCTTTGGAAAGCGATGATGCCATGGCCCAAGGGTACTCCTATGTTACGGAGCACGGTGCTGTCGGTAAGGTCGCGCTGCAACCTGCTGACGGGCAACTTCTGTGCGAGGAAGGTGAGCACTGCGTTTGCCATGCCCAGGTTTCCTTCGGAGTTCTCGTAGTCAATGGGGTTCACCTTGTGAGGCATGGCACTACTGCCCACCTCTCCTGCCTTGATGCGCTGCTTGAAGTAGTCCATGGAGATATACATCCAGAAATCGCGGTCGAGGTCAATGACAATCGTGTTGATGCGCCGCAGGGCATCGAACAGTGCAGCGAGATGGTCGTAATTGGAGATCTGCGTCGTGTACTGCTCTCGCTCCAGACCCAGGGAGTCGCTGACGAAACGGTCGGCGAACTGACGCCAATCGATGTCGGGATAGGCAACATGATGGGCATTGAAATTGCCGGTAGCGCCTCCGAACTTTGCAGTAAAGGGGATGTCGCGCAGGGCACGGAGCTGCTCTTCAAGACGATAGACATAGACCATCACCTCCTTGCCAAGGCGTGTGGGTGAGGCCGGCTGTCCGTGAGTACGGGCGAGCATGGGTATGTTACGCCACTGCTGGGCGTAGTCGTTAAGCTGCTCAACGAGCTCTTCAAGCAGAGGTATATAAACTTGGTCCAGGGCTTCCTTCAAGGAAAGGGGTACACTGGTGTTGTTGATGTCTTGGGAGGTAAGGCCGAAGTGGACGAAATTCTTGACACTGGCGGGGGCGACGGAGGGCCTCTCCTGAGAATCGGCGGGCACTGCTGCAGCGGGTAGGAGGGTGTCGAGACGCTCCTTGATGAAGTATTCGACCGCCTTGACATCGTGGTTGGTGACAGCTTCGATGTCCTTGACACGCTGGGCATCCTGAGGAGTGAACTCCTGGTAGATGGAACGCAGCCGCGGGAAGAGTTCATGCGGGAAATCTGCCAGCTGAGGCAGCGGCAGCTCGCACAGAGCAATGAAATACTCTATCTCCACACGTATGCGGTAGCGTATGAGTGCGTACTCAGAGAAATACTCGGAGAGGGGGCTTGTCTTTCCACGGTAACGGCCGTCAATAGGCGAAACGGCTGTAAGTGCTGATAGTTCCATAAAAAATCTTCTAACCAAAAATTGCGGCATTGCCGCAACACACTTTATCTCAATCTTCGTGGGCGTTGACGGATTCGAACCGCCGACCCTCTGCTTGTAAGGCAGATGCTCTAAACCAACTGAGCTAAACGCCCTTACACTTTGCAGGCAATAAGTACTCCTGCCGCTCTGAAGGCCATCCAAAGCCCTCTTCCGCTTCGTAAGCGGGTGCAAAGGTAGTGAGAAAAACGCAATCCACCAAATTTTTCATCATCTTTTTTTGTATTCCGCAAAAAAAAGAGTACCTTTGCAGCCGACTACTGGCACACAGGTACCTCACCTGCGGCTGTTTCGGGTGTGACGCTCGCGTACCCGTGCAAAGCGTCTAAATAATCATTAGTAATATAAGAAGTACTTATGAGAATATACACTACTATCATTGCTTTAGCGTTCTGCCTTTCTGGTTATTCCCAGAAAGCCTTTGAGCACCTCGACCTGTCGCTGACCACCGGCAGTACGGGCATCGGCTTCGATGTTTCCACTCCCCTCTCCGATGTATTCTCTCTTCGTGGCGGCTATGCCATCATGCCCCGCTTCACGCAACGCATGAACTTCGGCGTTGAGGTTGGCGATAACCCCGCTGAGAGCCATGCGAAGTTCGACCGCTTGTCGGCGCTCCTCACCGACTTCACCAACCTCAAGGTTGACGATGCCATCGAGATGGAGGGTACTCCCACCTTCTGGAACTGGAAGCTGCTGGTCGACATCAAGCCATTCAAGAACAAACGCTGGCATTTCACCGCTGGTTTCTACGGCGGTAACCGTATGATTGGCAAGGCCGTGAATGCCACGGAGGACATGTCTTCGCTGATGGCCGTGTCTATCTATAACAACATCTACGACAAGGCTGCCAACAACGAGCCGCTGACCAACTTCCAGGGTAGCGACATATACATCAACGACCCTACGGGGCAGATAAACCTCACTGAGCGCTTCCTGAACTACGGCCGAATGGGCATCACCTTGGGTGTACATAAGAACGACGTGCTCTACGAAGAGGATGTCGTGGCCCCCTACGACATGTTTGTCGGCGACGATTACTATGCCGAGGGTGACATCATCCACCATAAGGGCGACGTGCGGATTGCCCGTGGCAGTGCCTACCGTATCACCCCCGACGAGAACTCCATGGTGAAGGCATACGCATACGCCAATCGCTTCAAGCCCTATCTTGGCTTCGGCTATGGTGGCCGCCTGCTGAAGGGCGACGACTCGTGGCAGGTGAGCTTCGACTGCGGTGCCATGTTCTGGGGCGGCACTCCCGAGATTGTCACCCACGACGGCACAGACCTGATCAACGACGTGAGCAATGTTCGCGGAAAGGTGGGCGACTATGTTCGTATAGCCAAGCAGTTCAAGGTCTTCCCCGTGCTGAACCTCCGCATCACGAAACGTCTCTTCTGAGCATCCGCGCCGTTTCTGTAAACAGAAACGCCTGCCGAAAAAATACGCACGCCGTTTGAGTGAACGGCGTGCGTATTTTCATGTTGGTGCTGTCAGTTGCTTTTATCTCACTACAACTTTCCTACCACCGGCAACATAGATGCCACGGGGCAGACCTTCCGTGGTGAGTGCCTGCGCCCTGACAAGTCGGCCCGTGAGGGTGTAGATGTCGACGGGAGCAGCGAAGGTGCGCAGTACGGCGATGCCGTCGGGCACCGTCACGGTAAGCTTACCTCCTACATAGGTGAAGGCATAGTTCTGAGCCTCACCACCGCTGACGACGATGTCGTAGACCCCAGGTTCGCTGTCTTCCGTGGCAATAGTGGTAGCCATGGGGGCCACGGTGAAGACCGTGACGTCGTCGCCATTGCGGAAACCATCATAGCCAATCACAAAGTCGGGGTTCGGCTGTCCCTGCTCGCGAGTGTAGTCGCCCACTGTTGCTGTCAGGGGAGCCTTGGTGATGGTGAGTGTGCCACTGACAAGTTTGAGGTTGGGATAGCCTATCGTGCCTGCCTCGACTACGATGGGATAGGTTCCCACCGGCGATGTGCTGGTGGCCTCGCAGCTGACGACAGGCACGCCTTCCACCTCGCCGCCACTGATGGTAAAGGTGAGCTGCGGCACGGCATCGCCATAGACCATGGTGGCATCGGCAGCCATGATGACAATCTGGTCGGCCTCGGTGATGATGAGTCGTCCGGGCCGATAGCTGATGTCATAATTGTCAGCCTCTGCCCCGCTGACTCCAATCTCGTACTCGCCAGGAGCCTTATCGTCGGGTACGTCGACGCTGAGCTGCGGCTTGGCAGTGAGCACCGCCTCCGTCTCATCGAGTTTGAAGCCCTCGTAGACAGCCTCGAAGACAGGCAGCTCGTCGGTCTGCTTCATGGTATAGTTGCCGACGGAGATAGCAAGGGGAGCCTTCGTGACAGTGAGGGTGCCATCGACAAACACCAGGTTAGGATAGTCTAACGTGCCCTTCCCCACGGTGATGGGGTAAGTGCCGGGCAGCGATGCCTTCGTTGCCTCGCACTTTATTTCGGGTGTGCCCTCAAGCGTGCCGCCTATAACGGTCCATGCAAAGGTGGGCACCTCATCGCCATACTCTTTCGTCAGACTGGTGGCAGTGATGGTGATGGGGTCGGCGGGCAGGATGGTGAGTGTCCCTGCAAAATTGTTTACGGTGTAGTTCTGTGCGGCAGCCCCACTGGGGGTGAGGGTATATGTGCCGGGGGTCTTGTCGGCAGTCACATCGCAGGTGACCACTGGCAGTGCCGTGAGCACGTCGGCCGTCTCGCCGAGTTTAAAGCCAGTGATGTCGTAAGCGAACTGTGGCAGCGGCTCGTTTTGCTTGATAGTATAGCTACGAGCGGTGACCGAGAGCGGAGCGGGACTGACCGTGAGTGTACCATTGATGCCAGTGAAAGTGCGGTTGGTGACCGTTCCCTTGCTGACGACGATGGGATAGGTGCCCACGGGTGAAGCCACCGTCGCTGAGCAGCTGATGGCCGGCAGGCCCTTCAGCGTGCCTTCCACATCATAGGCGAAGTCGGGGTTCTGCTCGCCGTATTCGCGTGAGTAGCTGCGAGCGGTGACGGTGACGACATCGGCAGCCACAGCGGCCTCATACTCAGCCTGAGTGACCAGCGTAATCTCGTCAGGAGCACCGGCAGCCACGGTCAAATAGGCCCCATTCTTAGGAACATACTTCTCCGACGACTTCACGAATCCTAACTTCCCCTCGGACGTGACGCCCAAAAGGCGCATAGTGGCGGGATCGTTCTTCTTCGCATTGAAGTGGTAGGAGTCTTCGGTAATCCAGCTCACGTCGGTATTGTTGAAGATAGTTCCCAAGAGCAGATTGTTAGCGGGCGCAGTGCCACCCGAAGTCTGGAGGTTCAAACGGTTGGCTGAGGCATCGGCACCGGGACATGCCACGATGACGGGTGTCAGTGCCGGTATGATACCGTCGACGGGCTGCCAGACAGCCAAGTCGCCATCGACCTTCGTGACGGCGTATGCCTTCATGCCTGCCGAAGCGAAGGAATAGGCGAAGGCGGAATAGAACGTAGTATAGCGTTGTCCACCCACGGAGAGATTTGCCTTCAGCCCGAAGTAATTACTGTCATCGGAAGCCGAGACAGGCAGGAAGCGCCAGTGGCGATAGACATCGCCACCGCCACCAATAGAGTTCTGCGTGAAGAGGCGTCCTTCGTTGCCGGTGTACTGCTCGTCGTAGAGATAGACGGTGATGCCCGACTCCGTAGCCGAAGCAAAATAAGTCTGCTGCGAGCTGCTGGCAACAGTGATGGTCAGATAGCGTCCTGTGACAGCATGGGCATCGGTGCCCTGAGCCTTCAGATTATAGAGCGAGCCACCGGCATTCTCGATATAGACCACCGAACCGGCATCGGCCGCTACCTTGTCGAAAGGCTTAATGGTGATCATGGCGTCGAGGTCGGCGGTGGTAGTGGTTATGTCGCCACCCTTGCTCTTATTGTCAATCATCGTGATATAGCGCTCCGACTTGAAGTTCTTCACGCGATAGAAGCCATTGCCACTGAGTTGGGCCATGGACGGTAGGGCCATGAAAGCTGCTAAGAGAGATAAAGAAAGTCTGTTCATAATATCTGCTTGAAAAACAATCCTGTCTTACCCTCCGCCCATGGCGAGGAGCAAGACAGGAAAAACTCTGATTATTGAATGATTCGCATGGAGCAATTACTCTGCGATGCAGATGCTCACACGGTTCTTGTCGTTCTCGGCGAAGGGCTGCTCAGTGTCGCCCTTGCTGTCGGTGATAATACGCGAAGGATCAATCTTGTACTGCTTCACCAGACGGTCGGTAACCACCTTTGCACGGTTCTTACCCAGGCGGGCATTGATTTGTGCATTACCAGTACCCTTATCAGCATAGCCGGTGATGGTGACCTTGGCGTTGGGGTTAGCATTCAGGTAGTTCACCACATCGACAATCTTCTGCGTCTCGGTAGGATCAATTCGCGTGCTGTTGATGGTGAAGAACACATCGCGACGGAGCGGCTCAGCCTTCTTCTCCACCTCGACAATCTTGTCGATATAGACAGGCTTCTCGACCACCTTCTCGACCACCTTCTCGATGATGCGCGGCTCGCAACCCTTAACCTGGCGTGTGGTGTAGCCCTCGCCGAGGTTAATCTTCACGCCTGCCAAGGCATTGAAGTACCAGTCAGAATTGTTGGCCTTCTTCGAGTTGTACTTGTCGGAGAGGGTGTTGGCATTGACCTCAACGCCCAGCTTGATTTTGTCGCTGAGGCGGAAGTCAGCAGCCAGACCTGCCTGTGCCACGAAACGGGGCTTCGTGCCATCCCAGAGGTAGCTCATTGGAGCCTCTGTGCCGTAGTTATGACGGGTAGCAATCTGCTTTGCAGCATCGGCAGCATCGTCGTTGCTGAAGCCGATGTTGGCTCCCACGCCAGCGAAGAGTGTCACGTCGAGCAGACGGTTGGGGTTGAACCCGTAGAAGAGGTTCGACAGACTTGCCGTGAGGTCAACGGTAGGAGCCACGTACTTCCAGCTCCAGGTGTACTTCTGATCGGGGTTGGTGAAGTCAGAGCCGCCCTTCGACTGCCATGCGTTGACACCGAGACGGACACCGAACACCTTGTCGAACTGATAGCCAACGGCTGCCTGTACATTGTAGGAGAACAGATCGCCGAAGTCCACTTCACCGAGGGTGTACTGTCCACCCAGCGGCTGCACCTGCACATACCAGTGAGGATTGAAGACATACTCCGTCTTCATCTCTGGCTCCTGTGCCGATGCCGAGACAAAGCCCAGCATCAGCAAGCAGGAAAGTATTGATTTCTTGATATTCATAATTGTCAAATCTCCTTTCAGTGTTAGTTTACTCGTTAACGGTCACATAGAACTTCTTGGTAGCCACCTTACCGGCATAGTCAACAGCCGAGTAGAGAATCTCGTAGGTGTAGCCATTCTCCACGTCGAAGGCTATCGTTGCGAAGCCACCGTCGATGACCTTCTTGATGTTCTCCTGCTTGTTAGCAGCGTCGAGCACCTTCTTGCAGGTGGCATCGCCACCCTTAGCACTGACAGCACCCTTCGACACGTTGGTCACAGCGATGAACTTCTTGTAGGCCGGTGCGAGGATCTCAGCATTGTAGGTAGTGGGCACGAGGGCCAACTCTGTCTTGTTGACACGTGCAGGATAGTTGTGCGACTCACTCAGGCGGGCGTAGCTGCCAGCAGCCTTGACGAGCAGCACGGGCTGCAGGTACTTGTTGGGAGTGAGGAATCGGGAGAAGCGCTTGTTCAGCTCGTCGATGAAGGTGTTCAGAGCCTTGTGAGCCTTAGCTTCCACCTCATCAGCATCAATGACATTGTTCAACAGACGGATATAGTCGTTGACCATGTCCATGATGTTATCGATGTTGGAGTTCCACTTCGTCTCGTTACCCTTGTTCACCTTCACCTGTACGATGGCCTTTGAAGCACCATTATCCTTGGTAACGGTGACATTCATCAGGTAGAAGCCGTCGCCCAGGTCGGCCACGACATCAGCGCTCTCCACCACGTACTCAGGAACTTTGAACTCCGGCATCTGAGCCATGACGGCTGAGATGATGCGGTCGAGGAAGCTCTCGATAGTAGCAGTAGGCATGATGTTGTCAACGTCGACATCCTTCAGGAAGGAGAAGGAGAGAGGCTTCAAGGCAGCGGCTGCAATGCCATACTGCGAAACGACGCTGCGTGTGCCAAGGCTATCCTCCCACGTGGTCTTCACGGCATTTGCTTCAAGGGTGCTGACTGCACCGAACACAGTATTGAAGATTTCGGTGAAGTTGATGCCATCCTGATAGTTCTTCACGTCCTTCAGAGTAGAGACGAGTCCGTCGAAGTCGATAGAAGCGGTGTTGCGGCTGCTCTTCTTGATGTCCTCTGCGGTGATGGTAGCCTTAGCCTCGTAGAAGCCGTTGGCATTCTGGCTCTTCACGCCGGCACGAGTGTAGCCGAAGGTGAGCAGATGGTCGCTCTTGCGGAGGTCGCCCAACTTGAAGAACGACTCCTCATTGCGGCTGTTGATGAGCGAGAACTCCGTGTCAGTGAAGTCGCGGTCGGTGGGGTTCACGGTGAGGTAGAGCGTACCGGCATTACCTTCAGCACCATCTTTGCTGACGATGTCCTTGTTGCCGTTCTTGCCATCAAGGTAGCCCTCCACATCGCTGAGGTTACCAATCATGGCAATATCCTCGTCGGTGATGGTCTCCCACTGGTTGGCAGCGGGCAGGGCATAGTAGGCAGGACGGTTGGTGGGGAACTGCACACCGTAGTCGTCGAGCTTGCCATAGTAAGCCAGGAGGATGTTCGAGCGCACGTCAAAGGGTAAGGCAATGCCTCCGAAAGCGTCGTTGAAAGTGCCATTCAGCTCAATGCCCGTGATGAACTTTGCCACCACATTCTCGAAGAAGCCAAAATACTTGGCCAGCTTGTTAGTTGTTGCCGTGATATCCTTGTTAAGTTCGGTGATATTGTTGTTGATGGTGATAATATCGCCGTTGATGGTAGTAATATCGCCGTTGATGGTGGTAATATCGTTGTTGATATTGGTGATTTCAACATTGATGATATTCTCAATGCTCGTCTGCACGTCAGAGATGGTCTCTCCCTGTCCGTCGAGTGCCTCCACGAGACCGCTGATGGTCTCGAGCATCTGGCGGTGCAGTTCGTCAGCCTTCTGCAGCTCCTCCTCAACCTTAGCGGCCAGGAGTCCCATGCCTTCTGCCAGATCGCCGACGGTCTCGCCGAGAGACGTCACAGTCTCATCGAGGTGGACAATCATGAGGTAGTTGAGCAGAGCCTGTGCAGCAGCAGTATTGGCCACGGTGCTCACGCTGTCGACCTTATCGCCGAGGCTGATGATGTCGAGCCTCAGTGTGTCAGTGATGCCCTTCAGCTTGTCAATTTCAATTTTGTTGGACTTAGCCAGGCTGTTAGCCTTGTCAGCCAGGGCCCAAGCTTTGCCGATAGAGTCGTTGACGCTGACGAGTGCAGCAGTGATGTGCTTGTTGATGATTTCTGCGCCCTTGCCTTTCTCCAGGTACTCCACCACGACGGGGTCGTTGACGAAGAAGGTGTTGAGTGCGCCAGTCAGGGTAGCGTCGCCGGCATTAAGCAGGTCGGCGATGGTCTGAGCCACTGCATTGGTCTGGACATATTTCTTCAGCTCTAAGTCAATCTCTTCCTTGGTGTAGTAGTCTTTCAGCTTACTGGTGAGAAGGCTGTCAATTCCAGTCTTTGTGTAGTAGTTGTCCAGTTTGCCCTCCAGCTCAGCGAGCAGGTTGTCGACCTGCGTTTTAGTATAGTACTTGTCGTCCAGTCCGCTGAACTTCTGGTCGATTTCCGTCTTGGTGTAGATTTTGGCGAGCTTCGTCTCCAGGTCACCCTTGAAGTCGTTGAAGGCAATGACTGTGAGGTAGTCTTTGAACTTCTTGTCAACGGAGTCGCGGAACTCTGAGCACGTGTTCATGCACTCGTTGAGGCTTTTCGTCAGATCAGTAATCTGCTGTGCCTGCTTGTCCAGAGCAGCACGCAGGGTAGTCTGAGTGTCAGCCAATTCTCCCTGCAAGTCCTTGTACTTTTCGTCGTCATAGTCCTTACAAGAAACCACTGAGCCCGTGAAGCCCAGGAAGAGGGCTGCCAAGAGCAATCCATTAATAAATTTCTTTTTCATGAACTTAAAAATTTATAATATTAATACTTACTATATGTGCAAAATCGGGGCAAAGTTAAGCATTTTTTCACAACTGAACAAGAAAATCTCCATTTTTCTTTCAAAAATTGTCATTATTTTATACATTTCCACGAAATTAGAAGTTGGCAGGCGACAAATCAGTCGAAGAGGTGCTCCAAATCTTGCTGTGGCACGATGGTGAGTATTGCCTTTCCATCGGGTGTATAGTTGGCATTTGAGCAGGCGAAGAGCCTGTTTACCAAGTGCTCCATCTCTTCATTTGAAAGCACCTGCCCATAGGCGATGGCAGTGTTGCGCGCCATGCTCAGTGCCAGTGTGCTGTTTGTTTGTCCTTCGCTGCCGGTGCCCTGCTCTGCTGCGTCTGCTACAATGTTTCTCAGCAGCGTCAGCGGGTCGGCGGCCTCGACGCCAGCCGGCACGCCGGCCACTGCATAGCTGCCCCCTCCGAGGTCGCTGATGTCGAAGCCCATCGCCGCGAGGTCGGCCAAGAGGCGTTGCATCACCACATTGTCGGCAGGCGAGAACTGCACCATCTCCGGGAAGAGCAGGCGCTGGGTGCTGTTCTGCCGCTGCGACAGCCGCTCCATGTTCCGCTCGTAGCCGATGCGCACGTCGGCCCGATGCTGGTCGATGACCATGAGTCCCGACTTCACTGCCGTCATGATGAATCGCCCCTTGTACTGGTAGTGCGTCGGCGACATCTCTGCGATGGCCGGCGCCGTCGTATCCTCGTCGGGGAAAAGGGCGGGAGCAGCGTCCGGAACGGCTACGGGCACTGGCCCGTAGAGTTTCTCCCAGTCGGAGGGCACTCGCGGTGCGCGTCCTCCTGCCGGCGCGGCAGCGGAGAAGGGGTTGTAGGTGGGGTTATAGTTGACCTGCGGCGAGCGGACGGCATCGCGTTGGGGGTCGAAGACAGGAATGTCGGGGCTACCTTCGGTGTCGAAGTCGATGGAGGGAATATCGCAGAACTTCCCGATGGCATCGCGCACGGCCGCCGCCAGGATTTGGTAGATGCCCTGTTCGTTCTCGAACTTTATCTCTGTCTTCGTGGGGTGGATGTTCACGTCGATGTCGGCAGGGCTGACGTCGAAATAGATGAAATAGGGTGGCAACATGCCCTCGGGCACCAGGCGCTCGTAGGCACTGACCACGGCACGGTGGAAATAGGGGTGGCGCATGTAGCGCCCGTTGACGAAGAAGTAGTCGTGGTTGCCCTTCTTCCGTGCCGCCTCGGGTTTTGCCACGAAGCCCGATATGCGGCACAGCGGTGTCGTCACGTCGATGGGCAAGAGGTCTTGGCTGGTCTTCTTCCCGAAGACATCGACTATGCGCTGCCGCAGCGTGCCGGCCCTAAGGGTGAGCAGCTCCTGCTGGTTGCTATAGAGGGTGAAACTGATGCCGGGGTAGACGAGCACGATGCGCTCAAAGGCCGTCAGGATGTTGTTCAGCTCCGTGGCGTTGGTCTTGAGGAACTTCCGTCGGGCGGGCACGTTATAGAACAGATTGTCTATGCGGAAGTTGCTGCCCACGGGGCATGCCACCGGCTCCTGCCCTACGACGCGCGAGGCGTGGAGGGTGAGCTTCGTGCCTATCTCCTCGTCGGCGGTGCGCGTGACGAGTTCCACCTGCGCCACAGCAGCTATCGACGGCAGTGCCTCCCCCCTGAAGCCCATGGTGTGAAGGGCGAAGAGGTCGTCGGCACGCCTGATTTTCGACGTGGCATGGCGCTCGAAAGCCAGGCGTGCGTCGGTCTCCGACATGCCGCAGCCGTCGTCGATGACCTGTATGGATGTGCGTCCGGCATCGGTCACCAGCACGCGGATGTTCTTCGCTCCGGCATCGACGGCGTTCTCCACCAGCTCCTTGATGACCGAGGCGGGGCGCTGTATCACCTCGCCAGCAGCAATCTGGTTGGCAACGGAATCGGGAAGAAGCTGTATGATGTCCGACATGGAAGGAAAAGCTGTTGAATGTTAGGAATAAATAATGACAAGGGCCGTGGCGGCGATGATGAGCAAGAGAGAGAGCAGCATGGGGATGCTCAGCGCGGCTCCCCCACCCTTCCGCTGCCGCTGTTGCGCGTTGGCGAAGGAGTGGCGCAGGGCGTGCAGCTCTTCCTGCCGCTCATCTACGAAGATGGGCTTAAGGCTGAACGGTCTCGGCTTCCTCATTCTCTTTCTTCTTTCCTCTCCAGATGAACACATCGTCGCGCGACAGGGGCCGCACATAGTCATACCAGGCGAAGCGCTCGAGGAAGCGCTTGTCGGGGGGTATCTGCGACATGGGGTACATGGTGCCGTCGGCCTTTGGTGTCCAAATGCGGCTCAGCTTGCCAATGCTATCCATGAACATGCGCAGTTCTGCCGTCTCCATATAGACCAGTCCCACATAGCTGCTGTCGGCCTGGTCTTCCGGGTAGTAGACGGTGACGACATTGTCTTTGGCTTGTGCCTCGTGAATCTTGCCGTCGATGAAATAGGCAAACATCTCCTTCGACGACACCTGGTTGAAGCATTTGTCGAGCCGCAACTGCTCAATAGAGAAGGCGTTGTCGATGACGTGGGCGTGGTCGATGACCGAGTCTTTCATAAACACCTGTATCTCGTCGCCCACCAGTTGCTGGTTCATGTTCCAGGTGATGGGGTCGGTATACAGTGTCATGCAGGAGTCGAGTGAGGAGTAGACCAGCGAGTCGCAGACGGCCTGTATATCATATCTGTACGCGCGAACCTTATTATATGCGTGCATGACGCGGTAGACAGAGTCGGTATCGATGTTGTAGGTGAACACCTTGATGGTGTCGCCGTGGACGAAGAGCGAGTCGCGCTGCGAGTAATCGATGGCCAGTGCCTTGTCGGTGCATACGGCATAGCCGATGCTGTCTTCGTAGTGGCCGTAGTCGCAGAGGAGCATCGTCTTGTTGACGGAGTCCTTGTAGACCACATTGACGAAGGCCTCGCTAACGCCGGTCTTCCCGTTGTGCCAGAGGCTGTCGCCGACGAGGGTGCGCCCCTGGTTGTCGAGCCGCGAGCGGTTGAGCAGCTCCGCCTCCTCGCTGACGGTGTTGTAGTAGCCCATCTCGGAGTAGATGTGGCTCCTGCCCGACGTGATGTCCGACGGCCCTACGATGTGCGCCCGCTTCACCTGTGTGTCGTAGTAGAGCGAGTCGGTGGTGAGCAGGAACTGCTTGTCTGTCATCTCCACGTCGTAGTAGAAGACGGCCATCTTCGTGTCCGTGTGGTATTCGCCCCAGTCGCTCTTCAGCGTGGTGCCGCTATCCACCAGCCGGCCGCCGTTCTGGAAATAGCCCTGGTTCCAAATGCGGTCGTAGTACAACTCGTCGGTATAGAGGGTGGTGGCTCGGTGGCGCAGCACGACGTTGTCGCGGGCCTCCATCATCTGCTGGTTGCCGTCGTAGTAGCCCTGGTCGCTGGTCAGTGAGAGGGTGTCGCCCTGCACCATGCGCACGTTGCCCCATGCCTCGAAGGAGTTGCTCGACTCGAAGAAGTTGGCACTGTCGCAGTAGAGCTTCGCCCCTTCGTGCTCAAACTGCACGCTGCCGGTGAGCACCTGCGCGTCGTTGTTGCGCCAGCGGTCGTAGCGCAGCTCATCGGCATGGATGAGGTAGACGCGCTTCTCATCGCGCTGCGCGCTCATGTAGAGCGAATAGTGAATCGCGAATAGTGTCAAGCACACTACCCACGTCTTCCGCAGTAAAAAAAAATTGATAATCCTTTTCACTTTTCAGTATTCATTATTCACTCTTCATTAGGGCGCAGCCCGCTCCTACCTGATCCACCCCTCGTATTCAAACTTGCAGTCGCGGTATTGGTCGTTCAGCCTCACGTAGGTGTTCTTGATCTTGTTCACCACCCAGTCGTGCAGGTAGTCGGTACGCCGTTTGTTCAGCACCACCTCCTTCATCACCTGGAAGTCTTCGGTGACGTTGGCACGGTGGCCGGGAATCCTGTTCTTCAGCTTGGCAATGGCGCACACCGTCTTCCCTCTTGCATTGATCATCGTGAAGGGTGCCGACAGCTGGCCCACCTGCAGCGTGTCGATGGCGCGGGCCACCTCGGTGGGCAGCTCCTGCATTTCGAAGCGCGACGACTTCAGCTGTCCGCTCTCGCTCTTGTTGGCCATGAGGCCGTAGTTGCTGCGGGTGTCCTTGTCGTCGGAGTAGATGGCCACGGCATCGTCGAAGGTGAAGGGTTTGTCGGCGAAGAGATGCTGGAACTCCTTGCGTGGCACGCCGTTACGTATCTCCATGGCCACGGTGTCGAGCAGCAGCAAGGCGTTGTTCACGGCCGAGTCCGACACGACGGGCTTGCGGAGAATATGGCGCACCTTCACCTTGTCGCCACGCTTGTCGATGAGCTGTATGATGTGGAATCCGAACTCCGACTCCACAATCTTCGACACCTTCGTGGGGTCGGTGAGGTTGAAGGCCACGGCGGCAAAGGCAGGGTCGAGGATGCCACGGCCCACATAGTCCATCTCGCCGCCGGCGCGCCGCGAGCCGGGGTCTTCGGAGTAGAGGCGTGCCAGGGTGGAGAAGGAGGTCTCGCCCTTGTTGATGCGCTCGGTGTATTCGCGCAGCTCGTCCTTCACGCGGTTAATCTCCTCCGGCTCTATACGCGGGGTCTGCGTGATAATCTGCACCTCCACGACGGTGGGCACGTAGGGTATGCTGTCTTCGGGCTGGTCGCGGAAGTAGCGTCGCACCTCGGCGGGGGTGACGCTGATGTCTTCAACCAGCTTCTTCTTCATTTGCTGAATGAGCAGCTGGTCGCGCAGCTCGTCGTGCATAGACTGGCGAATCTGGCTGAGGCTCTGCTTGCGATACTCCTCCAGCTTCTCCCTCGACCCTATCTGGTCAATCATATACTCTATGCGCGACTCCGTCTCGGCGGCGATGTCGTTCTCAGTGACGTCCTTGTCAACACTGTCGATGGCTGCCTGATGGAGGAACAGCTTCTGCACGGCTATCTGTTCGGGTATGGCGCAGTCGGGGTCGCCGCTCCAGCGCACGCCCTCCATCGATGCCTGAATGCGCGTCACCTCGATGTCGCTCTTCAGGATGGCTTCGTCGCCAACCACCCACACCACCTCGTCGACGATGCTGGCCAGGGAGTCGGTCTGCGCCACTGCGTGGCTAAAGGATAATGAAAAAAGAAGAAATAATAAACTTTTCCGCATCATTAGTGATTATTTACGGTCTTTAGCACATCCTCGTTCACCTTGAAGGTGTATTTGCGGCGCAGCTCGGCCACCCATTCACGCTCCAGCTGTTCCTGATAGTCGGCCACGACGAGTCCGCGCACGTCGGTATAGTCTTCGGGGCCTTTCTTCAGCACCTTGCCGTAGTAGGCATCGATGGGATAGTCCTTCAGAGGGGTGACGGTGGTGTCTTTCTTGAAGACGATGCTGTCAATATAGGCATTGTCGCCCTCGCGGAAGATGCCTTTCTCCACGCGGATGCGGATGACGGAGTCGGCATTGAAGGTGGTGCGCAGGGCGTCGGCCCACTGGTCGAAGGGCAGCTTCTTCACGCAGTCGCGCACGGCCTTCACGTCGGCCTGCTCCTTCACGTGGTAGGCAATGCCCTTGAAGCGCGGGCGGTCCCAGCCGTAGTTCTTCTTGTGCTTCTTGAAGTACTGGGCCAGGCCGGCCTCGTCTTTGGCGGCCTTGTCCCAAACGAGGCTGTTGCTGATCTCGTAGAGCAGCAGCCCGTCGTGATATTCCTGTATGAGGTAGCGCAGCTCCGTGTCGCCCTGGGCCAGCTCGCCGGCTTTCTGCTCCATAAACTGCTCGT
>Ga0310691_10003607_pt1 | contig 18353 bp, 12 predicted proteins | sample 176DNAGHGlowgp2_FD_203887 | JGI IMG/M metagenome (GOLD analysis project Ga0310691, IMG submission 203887) | Sheep rumen microbial communities from Palmerston North, Manawatu-Wanganui, New Zealand - 1766 DNA GHGlow gp2 (v2) (version 2) | ecosystem: Host-associated > Mammals > Digestive system >...
CAAAATTATCGAAAAAAAATGGAATAAAACGCTTTTTACTGCAAAATATAAAGTATTTTTGCATCGTGAAACAAAAAAATAACATTTTTAGGAGATTCTTTCTCCTTATCGCGACATTTATGGCCGTAGTCGAGACGATGGCCGACAAAGTATATGAAGAGCAATATCTCTCGCAGCTGGACGCCGTCGAGGTAAGCCTGCTGACGTGCTCGCCCCACGAGGAGATCTACAGCCTGTACGGACATAGCGCACTGCGCTGGCACGATCAGAAGACCGCCGAGGACATCGTGTTCAACTGGGGGCTCTTCAACTTCGACAAGCCGTACTTCGTGCTCCGTTTCGTGTTCGGCCTGACCGACTACGAGGTGGGCGGCTTCCCCTACCCGCTTTTCCTTCAGGAATACAAGCACGTGGGCAGCAGCGTGACGGAACAGGTACTCAACCTCACCAATACGGAGAAGGCCAGGCTGAGAGACGCCCTTGAAGAGAACCTGAAGCCGGAGAACCGCGTGTATCGCTATAACTACTTCTACGACAACTGTTCAACCCGGCCGCGAGACATCATCGAGCGCAGCCTGGAAGGAAAAGTGGAATATCAGACGCGCGACGACTACCAGCCCAGCTATAGAGAGATTGTCCGCGTGTGTACACGCAATCACCCCTGGGCCACCTTCGGCAACGACATCCTATTGGGCGTGAAGGCCGACTTCAAGACCAGCCAGCGCGAACAGGAGTTTCTGCCGGCCAACCTACTCTACGACTTTGACCGGGCCCAGATCTATAGCGACGGCGATTACCGCCCTTTGGTGAAAGAACGGCGCATCGCCCTGCAAGGTGGCGTACAGGTGATAGAGAAGGATTTCCCGTTGAGTCCGATGGCCTGCGCCCTCGTGCTGCTGGGACTATCGCTGCTCATCCTCGCATGGGAATGGCGGTGCAAGAAGACCGTCGTGGCCTGGGACGCGCTGCTGATGCTGCTGCAGGGACTGGCGGGCTGTGTGCTCTTCGCAATGCTCTTCTCTCAGCACCCGACAACCAGCACGAACCTACAGCTGCTATTGCTGAACCCGCTGCCGCTGGGATTCCTATACAGCGTCGTCAGAAGGCGCAAGACTCACTGGTGGCCCATCCAGATTTTGCTGATCTGCTGCTTCCTGTTGGGAAGTCTCTTGCAGGATTATGCCGAGGGCATGCTGATTCTGGCACTATGTTTGCTGTTACGTAGTTGTATTCATCTCATTATAGAAAAGAAAAAGGCGTGAGAAACCGATATCTCTATATCACCCTGCTGGCTGTACTCGGCTGGAACGTCGAGACCCAGGGGCAGACAGGCACCAGGCAGGTACCGCGACTGGTGGTGAATATCACCATCGACCAGCTGCGCAGCGACTATCTGGAGATCTTTGCACCGAGGTATGGCAGCGACGGCTTCAAGCGTCTGACAGACCAGGGGGTCGTGTTTGCAGGAGCCTATCCCTTCGACCATCCTGACAGAGCCTCGGCAATCTCGACAATCCTCACGGGCGCCACACCTTTCTATCACGGTATCGTGGGGCTGCAGTGGATGGATCGGAGCAGCCTGAGGCCAGTACGCTGTACCGAGCAGGTCATGAAGCCCGGCATCGGAACGCCTGACAACCTGACCGTCTCCACCCTGGGTGACGAGCTGAAAGTCAGCACCAACGGACAAGCGAAAATTTTTGCCATTGCGCCCTATCAGGACGTCGCAATTCTCTCTGCCGGCCATGCAGCCGACAATGCCTGTTGGATGGACGAGCGGACCGGACAATGGACCACCTCGCAGTATTACGCTAACGAAGCACCCAACTGGCTACTGAGTTTCAACGAGATAAGACGCTTGAACAACCTCTCAAGCAGAACCGTCTGGCGCCCCCTCGACGCCCCGCAGGGAACTGCTGCCTTCGAGCACGTCATGAAAGGTGAGAACCGCTATCGACAGTATCTGAAGTCGGCTCTCATAAATCAAGACATTACAGAGCTCGCCCTTCAGAGCGTTGACAACCTCACACTGGGTGCCGACAGCATCACGGACCTGCTCTGCCTGACCTACTATGCCGGCCTCTACGAGCAGAAGGCTGTGACAGATTGTCAGTCGGAACTTGAAGACACCTACCTGCGACTGGACCGTGCCCTGGGGAAGCTGATCTCAGATGTCGAGCAGAAACTGGGTAAAGGCAACGTGCTGTTTGTCGTGACCAGCACTGGCGAGGCAGAGAGTGACGCCATCGACTACACCAAATATCGTATCCCCGCAGGCACATTCTATATCAACCGTGCAGCCAACCTGCTGAACATGTATTTCAGTGCCCAGTGGGGACAGGCTCGCTATATCGAGACCAGTTTCGACAACCAGCTCTTCGTGAACCACAAGCTACTGGAACAGAAACGGCTGAACAAGGCTGAGTTCTACCAGCGTTCACAAGAATTCCTGAATGAGATGGCTGGCGTGAAGAGTGTCTATACCAGCACGCAGCTGCAGAATGCGCTCAGCAATCACCTGTTGCGGATGCGAAACGGCTTCTCGGCCCAGCATTGTGGCGACATCCTCATCGAAGTAGCACCAGGCTGGCGCCTGCAGCATGAAGACACAGGCAGCAACCGGCTGTCACAGGCTTCAGCCATTCTCTTCCCCGTCATTTTCTATGGCGGCGGACTCCAAGCTGAGCGCGTCAACACCACCATTACCACTGACAGGATAGCCCCGACGATTGCCAAAGCTATCCGCATCAGAGCCCCCAACGCCTGCAGTGCAGAACCATTGTTCTGATACGGCGTTTTACAAAAAAAGAATAAATTCTTTTGTTTTGCGCTTATTTTTTCGTACCTTTGCACCCAATTTGTTACAAATAGGGCAAAAAAGCAATTTTAGTCAATAATAAAAAATTAACATACAATGAATTTCAACAAGTTTTTAAAGTCGCTGTTCGGTGATAAGTCCACCCGCGACATGAAGCTGATCCAGCCTCTGGTGGAGAAGGTAAAGGCCGTCTCACCCGAGATTGAGAAGCTGGACAACGACGCGCTGCGCCAGCGCACCAAGACCATCCAGCAGCAGGTACAGGACTCGGCCAAGGAGCAGAAAGCCCGTATCGACGAGCTGAAGGCAACCATCGAGAATACGCCCATCGACGAGCGTGCCGACATCTTCGCACAGATAGACAAGATTGAGAAGGAAGTGCTCGACATCTACGAGAAAGCCCTCGACGAAGTGATGCCCGAGGTGTTTGCCATCGTGAAAGAGACTGCCCGCCGCTTTGCGGAGAACGAGGAGACCATAGTGACAGCTACTGATTTCGACCGTGAGTTGGCTGGTGACCCCAAGAAGGACTTCATCACCATCGACGGCGACAAAGCCATCTATCACAACCACTGGACGGCTGGCGGCAACGACCTGAAATGGGAGATGGTCCATTACGACGTACAGCTGTTTGGCGGCGTCGTTCTGCATCAGGGTAAGATCGCTGAGATGGCTACTGGTGAAGGTAAGACCCTCGTGGCCACACTGCCTGTGTTCCTGAATGCCTTGACAGGCAACGGCGTTCACGTGGTGACAGTGAATGACTATCTGGCCAAGCGTGACTCTGAGTGGATGGGCCCGCTCTATATGTTCCACGGACTCTCCGTCGATTGTATCGACAAGCACCAGCCTAACTCGACGGCCCGCCGTAAGGCCTATCAGGCTGATATCACCTTTGGTACGAACAACGAGTTCGGCTTCGACTACCTGCGCGACAACATGGCTATCTCGCCGGCAGACCTCGTACAGCGCTCGCATAACTACGCCATCGTCGATGAGGTGGACTCCGTGTTGATCGACGATGCCCGTACGCCGCTGATTATCTCCGGCCCAATACCAAAGGGCGACGACCAGATGTTCGAGGAATACCAGCCGCTGGTGGAGAAACTTGTCAGCGTACAGCGCCAGTTGGCTACCCAGTATCTGGCTGATGCAAAGACGCTCATCACTGCCGGTAACCAACTGATTGAGGCCGGTAACAAGAAGGAAGGCCAAGAGAAACTCGATGCTGGTTTCCTGTCACTCTATCGCTCTCACAAGGCAATGCCTAAGAACAAACCGCTCATCAAGTTCCTCTCGGAGGAAGGTATCAAGAGTGGCATGCAGGCAACGGAGAACATCTATATGGAGAACAACAACCGCCGTATGCCGGAGTGCGTGGAGCCACTTTACTTCGTGGTGGATGAGAAACTGAACAGCTGCGACCTGACGGACAAGGGTACCGCTTGGCTGGCTAAGCAGGTGAACGACAACGAGCTGTTCGTATTGCCCGATATCACCTCTGAGCTCTCAGCCCTTGAGGCAGAGACGGGACTCACCGACCAGGAGCGCCTCGACAAGAAAGACGAGCTCCTGAACCACTATGCCGTACAGTCTGAGCGCGTGCATACCCTCCAGCAGCTGCTGAAGGCATACTGTATGTTTAATAAGGATGACGAATACGTGGTGATCGACGGCGAGGTAAAGATCGTGGACGAGCAGACTGGCCGTATCATGGAAGGCCGCCGTTGGAGCGACGGTCTGCACCAGGCTGTGGAGGCCAAGGAGCACGTGAAGGTGGAAGCCGCCACACAGACCTTTGCCACCATCACCCTGCAGAACTACTTCCGCATGTACCACAAACTGGCCGGTATGACCGGTACGGCTTCTACAGAGGCTGGTGAGTTCTGGGACATCTACAAGCTCGACGTGGTGGAAATCCCGACAAACCGTCCCGTCATCCGCAACGACCAAGACGACCGTGTCTATAAGACGGCACGTGAGAAATACAATGCCGTCATCGACGAGATCGTCAAGATGCGTGAAAGCGGACGTCCGACGCTGGTGGGTACAACGTCTGTGGAGATCTCTGAGCTGCTCTCAAAGATGCTCTCGATGCGTAAGATCCCGCACCAGGTGCTGAACGCCAAGCTACACCAGAAGGAGGCAGACATCGTGGCGCTGGCCGGACAATCGACTAACGGACTGGGTGCCGTTACTATCGCCACCAATATGGCTGGTCGTGGTACGGATATCAAGCTGTCGCCTGAAGTGAAGGCTGCCGGCGGTCTGGCCATCATCGGCACAGAGCGTCACGAGAGCCGTCGCGTCGATCGTCAGCTGCGTGGTCGTGCCGGACGTCAGGGTGACCCTGGTTCTTCTGTATTCTATGTATCGCTGGAAGACAAGCTGATGCGCCTGTTCGCCTCTGAGCGTATCGCCAACGTGATGGACAAGCTCGGCTTCAAGGACGGTGAGATGATTGAGAGTCCGATGATTTCGAAGAGCATCGAGCGCGCCCAGAAGAAGGTCGAGGAGAACAATTTCGGTATCCGTAAGCGCCTGATCGAATACGACGACGTGATGAACAAGCAGCGTACCGTCATCTACGAGAAGCGCCGTCACGCCCTGATGGGAGAACGTATCGGTATGGATATCGCCAACATCATCTGGGACCGTGTCGTAAATATCATCGAGAATACCGCCGACTATGAGGGATGCAAGGAAGAGTTCCTGCACGTGCTCTCTATGGAGGTGCCCTTCACCAATGAGGAATATATCAACCAACCACGCGAACAGCTGACGGAGAACGCCTTCCAAGCTGCCATCGGCAATTTCAACCGTCGCACAGAACGTATCCAGACTGTAGCCAACCCCATCATCAAGCAAGTCTATGAGACTCAGGGCCAGCTCTACGAGCGTATTATGGTGCCCCTGACTGACGGACGCAGGATGTACAACATCCCCTGTAACCTCAAGGAAGCATACGATACAGAGTCGAAGTCGGTGGTGAAGGAGTTTGAGAAGAGCATCCTGCTGCATATCATCGACGATTCCTGGAAGGAGAACCTGCGCCAGCTCGACGAACTGAAGCACTCCGTACAGAATGCCAGCTACGAGCAGAAAGACCCGTTGCTGATCTTCAAGCTGGAAAGTGCCAAAGTCTGGGACGACATGATCAATGAGATGTATAACCGCATCTGCTCGATTCTGACACGTGCCCAGATTCCCGAGATGCAGCAGCAAGTGCAGGAGGCTGCCCCAGAACAGCGCACCCAGCGCCAGCAATACACCGAGAGCAAGCAGAATATCGGCGAGGAACAGCTGTCTGACCCGAACCAACAGGCTGCGGCTCAGCATGATACCCGTGCACAGCAACCACGTACTCCTATCACAAAGGACAAGCTGCCTGGGCGTAATGATCCATGTCCCTGCGGCTCCGGCAAGAAATTCAAGAACTGTCACGGAAAGGGCATTGTATAAATAAGAAAGGAATAGAGATGATTAGTATCAGCAATCTCAAGAAACAGTTCGGCGAGACCATCGCTTGTGATATTCCCGAGTTGACAATCAACGACGGGGATATCCTCGGACTGGTAGGCAACAACGGTGCCGGCAAGACGACGCTGTTCAGGATGTTGCTCGACCTGCTGAAGCCTGATGAGGGCGAGGTGGCCCTCAACGGCATCAACCCGGCGCAATCAGAGGAGTGGAAATCAACTACCGGAGCCTATATCGATGAGGGCTTCCTCATCGACTTCCTGACGCCCGAGGAGTACTTTGCCTTCATCGGCAAGATTACCAACATGACGCAGGAGGCTGTCGATGAACGCCTGAAGGACTTTGAGCGCCTGGCAGGTGGAGAGATCTTCGGACAGAAGAAGCTGATACGCAACCTCTCTGCCGGCAACAAGCAAAAAGTAGGTATCATGTCGGCGCTCTTCAACCATCCTAAGCTGGTGATTCTCGACGAGCCCTTCAACTTCCTCGACCCGTCGAGTCAGAACATACTGAAGCACGAGCTGTCGGCCTATGCCCAGCAGACAGGAGCAACCATCTTGGTATCGAGCCATAACCTGTTGCACACCATCGAGATTTCCACACGGATTGCCCTGATGGAGAAAGGGCATATCATCAGAGACATCACTTCAGTAGATGAAAGTTCTAAGACAGAACTCGAGAACTATTTTGACAGAGGCTGAGATGACTGACTTCAAGGGACTCAAACGAAAAGTGAAGCACATGCCAGAGGGCCTGCCAGCTGTGAAAGTATCACTCGTCGGTGATACAGCCACACAGTTTCTGGCAACCGCTATTCGTGGGACAGGTATTGAACGCGGTTACAATATAGACCTGTTTGAAGCAGAATACAATCAGGTAGAGCGGCAGTTCCTAGACCCGACAAGTGAACTGTATAGCTTTAATGCAGATTTCATCATTCTATTCCAGTCCACTCACAAATTAGGAGAGAAGCATAGTCTGCTGACAACAGAGGAGCAAGAACAAGTGGCAGACAATCGTCTAGCCTTTGTCACCTCCATCTGTGAGATGCCTGCGCTGTCCAACAAAAAAATCATCTGTCTTAATTATCCTGAGATAGAAGACACTGTGTTTGGCAGTTATGCTACAAAAGTAACATCGTCGCTGACCTATCAGACACGAAAGCTCAACATGGGACTGATGGATCTCTCACAGCAGTATCCTAACCTCTTCATCTGTGACATCGCCGGACTACAGAACAAGCTGGGACGCGATTTCATGTTTGCCCCGAATGTATATGTCAGTACAGAGATGGTCTTAAGCATCGACGCCCTACCCTACGTGGCTTCTCGCGTAATGGACATCGTTGGTGCCATCGAGGGACGGTTTAAGAAATGCCTGATTCTCGACCTTGACAATACTCTCTGGGGAGGAGTTATCGGAGACGACGGACTCGAAGGCATACAGTTAGGACATGGGCTCGGTATCGGCAAAGCTTTCACAGAGTTCCAAATGTGGGTGAAGAAACTCAAACAGCGTGGTATCATCATCTGCGTTGCCTCGAAGAACAATGAAGCGACAGCCAAGGAACCCTTCGAAAAGCATCCAGATATGGTACTCCGACTTGAAGATATCGCTGTATTTCAGGCAAACTGGGAAACCAAGGTTGATAATATCCGTACCATCCAGCGTATCCTGAATATCGGTTTCGATGCGATGGTCTTCCTCGACGACAACCCTTTCGAACGCAATATAGTACGCGAGAACATCCCAGGCATCACCGTGCCCGAACTACCAGAGGATCCCGGGGAATATCTGGAATACCTATATGCCCAGAACCTCTTCGAGACAGCCTCTTACAGCAACGCCGACAAGGATCGCACGAAGCAGTATCAGGTAGAGGCTCAGCGCGTATCATTGTCGAAGACCTTCACAAACGAAGCCGACTTCCTGAAGTCGCTGGGAATGGTATCTGTCGTCAGTGGGTTTAACAAGTTCAATACACCCCGTGTGGCCCAGCTGTCACAGCGAAGCAACCAGTTCAACTTGCGTACTGTGCGCTATAGCGAGGCCGATATTGAATCGCTGGCTGCCGATCCAGAGGTAATAGACCTGAGCTTCACACTCGTGGATAAATTTGGTGACAACGGACTGATTGCTGTCATTATTATGAAACGGCAGGATGCAGACACCTTGTTTATAGATACATGGTTCATGAGCTGCCGCGTATTAAAAAGAGGTATGGAGAATTTCACGCTCAACACAATGGTGGAGCGTGCCAAGACCGCTGGTTATAAGCGGATTATAGGCGAATATCTACCAACCTCAAAGAACAAAATGGTAGAGCAGCACTATCCCCAACTAGGTTTCAAGCCAGTGGAAGGTGCCTCAACCGCTCTGTACGTATTGGAAGTAGATACCTACCAGCCAAGAGAATGCTACATTGAACCAAAAGAAGACAAATAGACACATTTTTATGGAAAGAAAAGAGATTTTTGAAAAATTGAATGAGATCTTCATGGACGTCCTCGACCTCGATGAAGTTGAACTAACCGAGGCGACCTGTGCCAACGATATTGAAGAGTGGGATTCTCTGAGTCACATCCAGCTGATTGTTGCCATCGAGAAGGCCTTCGGCATCAAGTTCACCTCATTGGAAATCATGAAGTGGAAGACCGTAGGCGAAATGGTAACCACGATGGAGGAGAAAATCGGATAGGCTATGCTGTTCAATACCATCGGTTTTCTCCTCTTCTTCGTTGTCGTCTTCATCGTCTATTATCTGCCTGTCAGCAAGCAGAGCACGCGTTTCCAGAATGCGTGGCTATTTCTGGCAAGCTATTTCTTCTATGGGTATGCCGACTGGCGGATGATCCCCCTGCTTCTCGGTGCCACCATAATATATTATCTCCTTGGTGCTTGGTTACGTCGCGAGATGAACCAGAGGCACACGGTGAAAGCCTCCAGGATAACGACGCTTAGCGTCGTACTCGGTGTTGGAATGCTCATCTACTTCAAGTATCTTAATTTCTTTGCCGACTCGTTTGCCGAACTCCTCCAGTCTGTCGGTTTTCAGGTCAGCTGGAGCACACTCAACATCCTCCTTCCCGTCGGCGTAAGCTTCTTCACGTTCAAACTGATCAGCTATGTGATAGAGATACATCGGGAGCATATCCAGCCCGCCGACGATTTCATTGCATTCGCAGCCTACATATCGTTTTTCCCTACCATCCTCTCTGGTCCGATCGACCGTCCCAACCAGTTTCTGCCACAACTGCAGCGTGTCCATACGCTCGACTATCCGATGGCAGTTGATGGCTGCCGACAGATATTGTGGGGTATGTTCACCAAGATGTGCATCGCCGACAATCTGGCTATCGTTACCGATCAAGCTTGGGCGGACTGTGCATCTGCCTCTTCTGCTACCCTCCTGCTTGCAGCCCTGCTCTACCCTATTCAGCTATATGCTGACTTCGACGGCTACTCAAACATGGCTATCGGTGTCAGCAAGATCATGGGATTCAGCGTTGCCCGGAATTTCAACCATCCGTTCTTAGCCAGGAATATGGCCGAGTATTGGCGCAGATGGCACATGTCCCTCACCAGTTGGATTACCGACTATGTGTTCATGCCGCTGAACATCGCTTTTCGCGAGATTGGCAACTGGGGTATCGCCTTCGCTGCCATCATCAATCTGGTGGTAATCGGCCTGTGGCACGGGGCAAACTGGACATACGGTGTTTTCGGCCTCTACCACGGCCTGCTGTTCATTCCTCTTATCTTCTCTGGAGCCTTCGCCAAAAGGAAAAAGTTGAAGCCCGGTACTCACGGTTTGCCAACAGTCAGCGACATTCTGAAGATGCTGGCCACCTATGGACTGGTAGCCATCGGTCATGTTGTGTTCCGTGCCCCCTCCATCGGGGAAGCCTTCGGCTTTTTCAGCGGACTGTTCACAAACGGTTTGGGCACGCCTGCACTCGACAACTACGGCAAGCTCTATTGCCTCTTCGCACTGCTCATTCTGGCTCTGGAATGGGTAAACCGCGACAAAGAGCATGCCCTGCAACTGAAGGCTGACGGCTGGTTCAAGGTTCGCCCTCTGCGATGGGCACTCTACCTGATGCTGATTCTGATCATCATCACATTTACCGGCCATAGTCAGTCATTTATTTATTTTCAATTCTAAGGCAGATGAAACGATTTATCCTCAGTCTGGCAGGCTTTGCCTCCATCCTCCTGCTGATGATGGCCATCATAGAAGTAGGATTGCTCTATAGGCCAAACCTATATGCCTATAAGCGCCAGTATCTTGACCGTCATGCCGATGACATCAAAGTGCTGCTGCTTGGCAGCTCCCATATCGAAGAAGGCATCAAGCCCGAGCTGATAGGCGACGGTACTTTCAACCTGGCCATCTCAGCACGTCTGAACAAATATGATGCAGCCCTAGCCGAAATGTATGTGCCCCGCCTTAAGAACCTTAAGGTATTGGTGATGCCTTTAGACTACACAAACTTTTCTTTCGGGCGTGTCAAAAAAGTGAAAAATGCTCCTAAGGGCATAGATTTGTCCAGTACATGTAGTTGCATGCATACGAAATACATGGGTACACGCGTGGATCCCGTCTGGTACTGGTCGGAGATACTCAACTCGAAACTCAACTTCATGTCACGCTTCTGGAACAGAGATGAGAAAGTGCTGCAAGAGTGTGACTCTCTGGGGTATATTGCCCTTGACATCAAGGATCGCCAGCCTGGATGGGAACACTATTCAAAGCCATCAGGCATTGATCCCACGATGCCGATAGACTCGGCACAATACAACGCCAAGTTTGCTGAATACGAGACGATTGCAAAGGTCACAGCCGAGGCTGGCATCAGGTTTCTCATTATCACCGCTCCCGTCAATGAGCACTACAAACAGGCTATGGACAGCACAATTACCGGCGACATGCTTAGATTTGTCGGTAAACTGAAGCAGAAATATCCCCATGTGGAGTTCTACGACTTCACATACGCCGATGGATTTGAGGCCGATGACTTTCACGACGCAAGCCATCTCAACGACCCGGGAGCCGTAAAATTCTCCCGTCTGCTGGCCAATGTCATTACCCCACCAAAACATTAGGAAATGAAACTCTCAGAACTGAAGACAGGCGAAAGCGGCATCATTGTGAAAGTGCAAGGACATGGCGGATTCCGTAAGCGTATCATTGAGATGGGATTCGTCAAAGGCAAAAAAGTGGAAGTTTTACTGAACGCTCCGCTACAGGATCCTGTCAAATACAAACTCATGGGCTATGAGGTTTCGCTGCGCCATCAGGAGGCAGACATGATCGAAGTCATCACCGAGGAAGAGGCCCACCGACAAGATGAGGTTCAGTCGGCATACGCTCCACACATCCACGAGGCCGACCATCAGGACGACTACCTGCAGCACATCGCCCTACAGAAGCGAAGGACCATCAACGTGGCTCTTGTAGGCAATCCCAATTGTGGAAAAACATCGCTCTTCAACTATGCCAGCGGTGCTCACGGGCACGTAGGCAACTACAGCGGTGTTACCGTCGATGCCTCTGAGGCCCACGCCTCTTTCTTCGGCTACGAGTTCAACCTCATCGATCTGCCCGGCACCTACTCTCTCTCCTGCTATTCGCCGGAGGAGCTATACGTCAGAGAGCACCTGACAGAGAAGACGCCAGATATCGTCATCAATATCATCGATGCCAGTAACCTGGAACGTAACCTCTACCTGACGACCCAGCTTGTAGATATGAACATCAGGATGGTGTGCGCCTTGAACATGTTCGATGAGTTCGGGCGTCGTGGCGATCATGTCGATCTCAACACCCTGAGCACGCTCTTCGGCATGCCGATGATTCCTACCTCTTTTAAGAGCGGCATGGGGGTCAAAGAACTGTTCAAGTCTGTTATCCAGGTCTATGAGAACACCAGCAAGACCTCCCGCCACCTACATATCAACTACGGTCATGAGATAGAAGACGGCATCGCCCATATCCAACAATACCTAAAGGCCGACGAGCATATCCGCCAACGCTACTCTACACGCTATCTGGCCATCAAGATGCTGGAGAACGACTCACACATCATCGACTATGTGGAGCAGCATATGGCCGAGGAGCACCGTGCAGAAGACCGCAAGCAGCTGATGGCAGCGCGCGTGAAGGCTGCTGCCCGTGTGCTTGAAGAGACGAAAACCGACGCAGAAACTGCCATCATGGATGCCAAGTACGGATTTATCTATGGAGCCCTGCAAGAGGCCAACTTCAAGACTGGGTCGAAGGAAGATACCTATCATACGACACATGTCATCGATAACATACTGTCGAACAAGTACTTTGGCTTCCCCTTCTTCTTCTTGATGCTATATGTCATGTTTGAGACGACATTCTCCCTGGGACAATATCCTATGGACTGGATAGAGGCAGCTGTCGGGTGGTTGGGCGACCAGGTCAGTGAGAAGATGCCGGAAGGGCCACTGAAGGCTATGCTTGTCGATGGTGTCATCGGGGGTGTCGGTTCAGTTATTGTTTTTCTACCGCAGATACTGATTCTCTATTTCTTCATCTCGCTGATGGAAGACTCCGGCTATATGGCCCGTGCTGCCTTTATCATGGACAAGCTGATGCACAAGATGGGCCTGCACGGCAAGTCGTTCATCCCGCTCATCATGGGCTTCGGCTGCAACGTGCCAGCCATCATGGCCACCCGCACCATCGAGAGCCGTCGCTCCAGGCTTATCACAATGATGATTCTGCCCTTTATGTCGTGCTCTGCCCGTCTGCCAATCTATATCATGATTGCAGGCACTTTCTTCTCACTTCAGTATCGCTCATGGGTGATGCTTTCCCTCTATGCTATTGGTATCCTCATGGCCGTCATCATCAGCAAGCTGTTTTCCTCACTGGTGATCAAGGGCGAGGACACACCTTTCGTGATGGAACTGCCCCCCTACCGCTGGCCGACACCTAAGGCTATCTGGCGCCACACCTGGGAGAAAGGCAAGGAGTATCTCAGGAAGATGGGCGGCATCATCCTCGTGGCCTCCATCATCGTCTGGGCGCTCGGCTACTTTCCCCACGACGAAAGCCTGCCTCGCGAGCAACAGCAGGAGCAGAGCTACATCGGGCGCATGGGCAAGGCCGTAGAGCCGATCTTCGCTCTGCAGGGTTTCAACTGGAAACTCGACGTGTCGCTCATCGCCGGTGTCGGTGCCAAGGAAATAGTGGCCTCCACCATTGGCGTGCTCTACAGCGGCGACGACTCCTTCAGCGACGATGATGAGTTCAGCGATGACAATGAGAAATACAACCATCTGCGCCAGCTCATGCAGCACGAGGGCATCACGCCGCTCATCGCTTTCGCATACCTCATATTCATACTGCTCTACTTCCCCTGCATCGCAACGATAGCAGCCATCAAGAACGAGACTGGCTCGTGGCGTTGGGCCGTTTTCGCAGCCTGCTATACCACCGTCGTGGCTTGGGTAGTATCGGCATTAACCTACCAGATAGGCTCACTCTTCGTATGACAATCAAGGATAAGATCATACTCGGCATCGACCCTGGTACCAATCTCATGGGCTACGGCATTCTGAAGATCAGCGACAACAAGCCACAGATGGTGACGATGGGTGTCATCGACCTGCGCAAGTTCCCAGATGCCTACCTGAAGCTCGGCCATATCTTCGATCGCGTGACTAGCATCATCGACGGCTACCTCCCCGACGAGATGGCCATCGAGGCCCCTTTCTTCGGAAAGAACGTGCAGTCGATGCTCAAGCTGGGACGCGCCCAGGGCGTAGCCATCGCCGCAGCTATCCACCACGGGGTCCCCATCCACGAGTATGCCCCGATGAAGATCAAGATGGCACTCACTGGTAATGGTTCTGCCTCGAAGGAACAAGTGGCAGGCATGTTGCAGCGCCTGTTGAAAATCCCAAGCGAAGAAATGGGCAAGTTCATGGATGCCACCGACGCTCTTGCCGCCGCCTACTGCCACTATCTGCAGATGGGGCGCCCGGAGAGCGACGTGAAATACCGGGGGTGGAAAGACTTCATCAACAAGAACCAGGACAAAGTATCTAAACGAAAAAACAAAGATGGAAACGATTAAGATAAACAAGGCCGTGACGAAGAAGCCTGAATGGGCTATGGCCGAACCTGTGGACTTCACCCTCAATCGTGGGGAGCATATCGCCATCGTGGGCAAAAACGGCGCCGGCAAATCGATGCTGGTGGATATCATCACCAGCCGCCACCCTGCTTTCCCCAATATGGTGGAATACGACTTCGACGCACCCTACGACCATATCAAGTACATCACCTTCCGCGATACCTACGGCGGCGACAATGACCGCACCTATTTCCTGCAACAGCGGTGGAACCAGATGGAAATCGACGAGGAGACGCCCACCGTCGGCAGCAAGCTCGAAGAAGCCTACCGCCTAGCAGGTGACGACACGCCCGAGCGTCGAGCCCTGCAGCAGCACATCTACCAGCTCTTCCATCTGGAAAACCTGCTCGACAAGTATATCATCCTGCTCTCAAGTGGAGAACTGCGTAAGTTCAAGCTTGCCGCCTCGCTCTTCACCGATCCCCGCGTACTCATCATGGACAATCCCTTCATCGGACTCGACGCGCCAACCAGAGACCAGCTGAAATCACTCCTGGCAACCCTCTCGGAAGAGCGCCAACTTCAGATTATCCTCGTGCTCGCCAAAAGCGACGAGATACCCGATTTCATCACCCATGTCGTGGAGGTCAGGGATATGCACGTTCTACCGAAAGTGGCGCGGGCGACATTCCTCGAAGCGCGAGCTCCCTTCCCCACCCGCATGCTAACGGAGAAGCAACAAACACTTCTTGAACAGCTCTCTGCAAACATCGGTACACCAACCTCACAAGGCAAGGACACGCAGGTCATCGGGTTCAACAAAGTCAGCATTCGCTACGGTGAACGCACCATCCTCAAGGATCTGGACTGGACCGTGAAACAAGGTGAGCGCTGGTCACTCTCTGGCCAGAACGGCAGCGGCAAATCGACCCTGCTCTCACTCGTCTGCGCCGACAATCCTCAAGCCTACGCCTGCGACATTACACTTTTCGGTCACAGACGAGGCAGTGGAGAAAGCATCTGGGACATCAAACGACACATCGGCTATGTGTCACCAGAGATGCACCGCAGCTATCGGCAGGATATCCCAGCCATCCGTATCGTAGCCAGCGGCCTGCAAGATACTATTGGACTCTATGCCAAGCCCAACGAGGCAGAATACGCCGTCTGTCGCCAATGGATGGAAATTTTCGGCATCGGCCATCTGGCAGAACGCACATTCCTGAAGATGTCAAGCGGCGAGCAGCGGCTGGTGCTTCTGGCACGTGCTTTCGTGAAAAGCCCAGACCTACTGATCCTCGACGAGCCGCTTCACGGACTTGACAACTACAACCGACGACTCGTGAAGGACATCATAGAGGCATACTGCCAACAGCCCGACAAGACACTGGTTTTCGTCACCCACTACAAAGAAGAACTACCCGCTGTCATCGATCACGCCATTTTCTTGGAAAGGCACTGATCGCCCGAAGCGCTTCAAGTATGCAGTCTCAAGGCCGCAAAAGTCGATGACAGACAACAGAACAAGGCATGAAAAAACCGTACTCCGCATCATCAACGAAGAAAGACAAAAATTTGCGCCCTAACTAGGGAACAAAATTTTGCTAGTACACAAAAAAGTTTTTCCTAGTAAGGCGGCAAAAAGGGGCTTTTACAGCAAATAGTAAAACTATTTAACACTACTTGCCTTCAAGAAGTGCAGCAGTACGCACACGGGAGAGCGTCTCAGGCGTCATCTGCAGATAGCTGGCGATATACACCAGCGGCGCACGCAGTACCAGTTGCGGCTGATTTTTCACCAGACGCTGATAGCGGTCCTGGGCACTCTCGAAACGTAGCATGTCAGCATGATGCTGGCTCAGGATCAAAGACTCTTCGAGAATCTTACGGTAGAGTATCTGGATGTTCACACTCTTCATAGCAACAGCCTCCAGGTCGGCTTTTGGCAAGGCAATAAGAATGGTGGGTTCCAGTGCCTTGATCTGAAGCTTCGTAGGCTGTTCGCGGAACAGGCTCTCAATACACATCACGATATTGTTCTCCGTCGCCATATACTCCGTGAGCTCCTTGTCATTCTTGAAATAGAACTGCCGTACCAGTCCTTTCACCACCCAGTAGATGTTGGTGCAGGTATCTCCCTCTTTCAGGATAAATTCGTTTTTTGCAAACTTCTGTGGTACGAGGATACTCTCGAGTATATCGAGCTCGTCGTGCGTCATCGTACTGTAGCGCCGGGCCAGTTCGCGAGCCACATCTCTGGTTGTAATGCCAATACTTGCCATAATCTTTCTTGGGGGCTTTAAGTAGTTTATTTAGATTTTCAATCGAGTTTCAGTACAGCGAGGAAGGCTTTCTGGGGCACTTCGACATTGCCGATCTGCTTCATACGTTTCTTGCCGCGCTTCTGTTTCTCCAACAGTTTGCGCTTACGGCTTACGTCGCCGCCATAGCACTTGGCAGTGACGTCCTTGCGCACCTGCTTCACGGTCTCACGCGCGATGATCTTGGCACCGATGGCTGCCTGGATGGCAATATCAAACTGCTGGCGCGGAATCAGCTCCTTCAGCTTCTCGCACATCCGACGTCCAAAGGCGACGGCATTGTCCTGATGCGTCAGTGTAGAGAGGGCATCCACAGGCTCGCCGTTGAGCAGGATATCGAGCTTGGCCAGCTTCGACGGGCGGAAGCCATCAACATGATAGTCGAACGAGGCATAGCCTTTGGAGATTGACTTCAGCTTGTCGTAGAAGTCGATCACAATCTCTCCGAGCGGCAACATGAAGTGCAGCTCAATGCGGTTGCCGCTGACATATTGCTGGTCAATCAGCTCGCCTCGCTTGTCGAGACAGAGGGTCATAATCGGACCGATATAGTCGGCGGCTGTGATGATGGAGGCACGGATATAGGGCTCCTCGATGTGCTCGATCATCGTCAGGTCGGGTAAGCCGGAGGGATTGTGCACATCCTTTACCTCGCCCTGCTTGGTGTAGCACATATAGCTGACGTTGGGCACGGTGGTAATCACGTCCATGTCGAACTCGCGGTCGAGGCGCTCCTGGATAATCTCCATGTGGAGCAGACCGAGGAAGCCGCAACGGAACCCGAAGCCCAATGCTACCGACGACTCGGGCATGAAGGTCAGCGAGGCATCGTTCAACTGCAGTTTCTCCAGCGAGGCACGCAGGTTCTCGTAATCCGTAGGGTCGATGGGATAGACGCCAGCGAAGACCATCGGTTTTACTTCCTGAAAGCCCTCAATGGCCGCCTTGCATGGATTGGCAACCTGTGTAATCGTATCACCGACCTTCACCTCCTTGGAGTTCTTGATACCGCTGATGATATAGCCCACGTCGCCTGTACGCAGCTCCTTACGGGGAATCATATCCATCTTCAATACACCTATCTCGTCAGCATCGTACTCCATGCCTGTATTGAAGAACTTCACATGGTCGCCCGCATGGATCACACCGTTGGTGATCTTGAAATAGGCGATGATGCCGCGGAACGAGTTGAAGACGGAGTCGAAGATCAGAGCCTGCAGCGGTGCCTTGTCGTCGCCCTCGGGATGAGGGATACGCTCGACGACTGCATTGAGGATATCCTCTACGCCCTCGCCCGTCTTGCCCGAAGCACGGATGATGTCTGAACGGTCGCAGCCTATCAGCTCCACAATCTCGTCCTCTACCTCGTCGGGCATAGCCGACGGCATGTCTATCTTATTGATAACAGGAATAATCTCCAAGTTATGGTCGATTGCCATGTAGAGATTGGAGATAGTCTGAGCCTGAACGCCCTGTGTGGCATCGACCACCAGCAGCGCACCCTCGCAGGCGGCTATAGAACGGCTGACCTCGTAGGAAAAGTCAACGTGGCCCGGAGTGTCTATCAGGTTCAGGATATACGTCTCACCTTTATAACTATATTCCATCTGGATGGCGTGG
>Ga0310691_10003608_pt1 | contig 18353 bp, 35 predicted proteins | sample 176DNAGHGlowgp2_FD_203887 | JGI IMG/M metagenome (GOLD analysis project Ga0310691, IMG submission 203887) | Sheep rumen microbial communities from Palmerston North, Manawatu-Wanganui, New Zealand - 1766 DNA GHGlow gp2 (v2) (version 2) | ecosystem: Host-associated > Mammals > Digestive system >...
AATTGCCATAGAGGATTTCCATGGCCTCGGAAGCATCCTGGACTACCGGGATGTCATTCATGAGGCGGAACTTACCGTCCGGCATGCGCTTCTGCAAATACAGTGCAAGGGAGTGGGATGACATGGATACCCCCTACACAACGTCACAGAGCATGCAGCGGGCGATATCGAGGGCTGCTGCCTGGTACTTGTTGTTGAACGAGGCGGCCGATGCATTGGCGACAACCTGGATGGTGGCGTTCGGGAACCATGCGCGGAGCATGGCGTATGCGGACGCTTCGCAGATGTCAGTGCATGTGCCGACCATGCGGATAGTAATATCGTAGTTGGATGCGAGCGCGGCGACCGCATCCTGGTCGGTGGAATCCACGTCGAGGATAGCCTTCGGCCAGGCGATGTATCCGAAATTGTGCTTGTTGATGAACTTGGCACACTGGTCTTCAAGTGCTTTCTGGATATCCTTCTGGATCTTCCAGCCTTCGGTGCCGTAGACACAGTGAATCGGGAGGAGCTTGCCTTCCATGGAGTCCTTGAATGTGTCCTCGAAATGTGTATCGCGGGTGGCAATCACGGCGCCCTTCCATTCGCGGATTTCCCTCACGACTTCGGGGACGATTGCTGCAGCAGCCGGGTTGTCCAGAACGCCGTCGATGAAGTCGTTCTGCATGTCGATAACAAGTAGTACGTCTATTTTCTTGCGCATGTGTTCCTCTTAATGAAATTTATTTCTGCATGACTGCCTTGACTTCTTCCTGAACCTTGTGGTTAAGTGAGTTAATCTGGTTCATTACGCTGTCACTGAGTTCAATGTGGCCCATCATGCTCAATGTTCGGAATTCGGCAAGGTGGCGCATAAGGTCCGTTACCTGTTCCCGCTGCTTGGTTGAAGTCATGATATTCCTCTGGTAGGTTAAAATTCTTTTCAGCAAATGTAGCATATTTTTCACCCGGTGGCAATGACCCGTCCCGGTGCCTATGTAAAAATAACGTTACATATTACAGAAAGGCGATAATTGCCATATTTGATCGTTTTTGCTACATTTGGATCATGACAGAATTTACAAGAACACCATTTCCTTATGCCGGCTGTAAGTACAATCTCCTGGAAGAACTTGACAAGGTTATTCCCGCCGGCGACACCCTTATTGACATGTTCGGAGGATCCGGCGTAGTTGCCGTGAACATGGCCTACAAGTTCAAGAAGGTCATCTACAACGACATCATGACCCCTCTTGTCTATATGCACCGTAACATGTGCAAGGACGACCTGGAAACAATCCTGCAGAAGGCCCGCGAACTTTCCTCCAAGATTCCCGAGAAGTACGCCGAACTTCGCGGGAGCTACAACCACTTGCAGGAAATGATGAAGCAGATGTCCATTGCCGACGGGTGGTCCGAGCTCGGCTACCGGTTCTTCGGCCTCATGCTGTCCTGCACCAACAACCTCGTCCGTTTCAATAAGAAGGGTGGTTTCAACCAGACTTGCGGCAAGCGACAGCTTACCGACCCAAAGATAGTCGAGATTACTGCATGGAAAGCGAAACTATCCGACATTTCCAAGGAAACCCATACCAGCATCATGTTCAATGACTGCTCCTACGAGGCATATGGAAATATGGATGCCGGTACCGTTGTTTATGCCGACCCGCCGTATTCCAATACCGAAGCCGGATATAATGGGGGCTGGAGTGTCGAGGATGACGTGAAGCTGGCAAGGTTCATCATGGACCACATGCGATACAAGTGGATCGTGAGCAGCTGCGCCAAGGACGGCAACACCACGAAGCTCGTGGAAATTCTCCGGGCAAGTGGCGCCTTCGACGAACGCCGTATCGACTACACCTACAAGGCATCCAAGAAAACCAAGGAAAGCAAGACCGAGGAAATCCTCCTGATTTCCAAGTGATAAACTGTAGATATGGACCTAGTAAACTTCGCAATATGGAAATTCCGGTACATAGAAGGCATCCTTCGCGGTATGCAGTCTTTCGACGTTACTACGACTAAGTATGTCGATCCGGTGTTCAAGGAGGTTTCCTGGATACGCTATGACATGGCAGCGGAAAAGGCGACCGTCGAACGCACGGAAGTCAAGCACTCCATGTTCTTCGGCGAAACCGGGACAATCACCCAGAAATTCGAATGCAAGTTCAGTGACCTGGTGCGTACCTTGAAGGACCTGGGAATGTATCAAGAATTGCCGCCCGGCGAGCATCACATGCTTGCTGGCCAGCAAAAGGATGAATAAGTCAAGCCGGTTGCCGATGCGACCGGTTTTTGCTATATTCGGTGCATGAACAAGCGCAAGAAAAAGAAACTTTTGGCGAGCATAGAGGTCGCAAAGGGACTTCTGAAAAACTTCATCGACATAGATGATGTCATTTCCCCAAAGGGCAGACAGCCGTTCTATGTACCGCCAGAAGTGGCAAAGCCGAAGCCGGCTCCCGGTTTCAGCTTGCCCCATCCGGATGTTCCCGTGAGGGAACGGCCCACCTGGTGCGATACCATCAAGATTGGCAATGCCATGTGGTCGCTGGCTGACCTCGACTATGTAGATTGCGAGGACATCGACCGACCCGGTTCCGGGATCAAGTTCTACCGTGGAGTCTACTATTACACCGCGTATGCCGCGAAGCGTATAGTTGGCAAGCTAGATGGATGGCATATTCCGACTGTCGGGGAATGGCTCGATGCGAAAGCAAACTCGTATTTCAGCCGGGAAGAGTTTCGCAATGTGCCGATTGATGCTGTCGATAGGCAAACAGAGGCCTGGCATGTCCGACGGCTATCGATGCTACTTGGCGTTCTACCGCTTGGCCAATTCGATACCATGTTCCCCCATGCCGAGGATCCTCTGGAATTTGGTGAGCATGCCTATTATCACACTGCCGACAGTAGCATGATAATGTTTTCCAGTTCGCTCAGCGTCATGAGCGCATGGGCACTTGGTGGATGGAGCCCCAAAGGAAAGTACATGCCGGTCCGTCTCGTACGGGATGCAGATAAGGCTTGACAATTTGAACATCAATACATATATTTGACAACATGAGCCTTCTTCAAATTACAGATATCCACATCAACGGCGAATACAATGGCCAGTTTGATGTAAAGAAGCACTTCAAGAAGATACTTGAAGCAAACAGGACACGCGATTTCGATGCAATCGCCCTTACCGGTGACCTTGCCGACGACGGCTCCTATGAGGACTATACCGAAATTTTCAACCAGGTGGAAGAAACTTTCGGCAACGGGACCCCGATCCTGGCTATTCCGGGCAATCACGACAATCGCGAACATCTTGACCTTGCCTACATGGACTACATCAACCGTGGGCACAACTTCAAGCCGGGAACATACTTGCAGCGTATCGGTGGAACTTTCGAGGAACCCGGCAAATGCGTGGTTATCCTTACGCTCCCAGGTATCCTTGCCGGCTCCGGAAACACGAAGCTCATTGGAATGGACAATGCCCATAAGGAGCTTCCGCACCAGGGGCTCGAAGCATTTCTTGACCACGAATGGGACCGCAAGAATGCTGACAGTTATACGCTCTTCATGCACATGCCGCTGATTAAGCCATTCCACAGGTTCATGAATGTCGATGCCCATTCCATCGACGAGGATGCTGCAAAGACATTCCTGTGGGCGCTCAGGGACTTCTATTTCCGTGGAATTATCTGTGGGCACTATCATTGTGCGAGCGTAACCGCCTTTAACGATTTCGTCCAGTTCGTTGCACCGGCATCCCAGTGCCAGCTTGACCCGTTCACCAAGGACTGCACACCGAGTGGCAATTATCCGGGATATGCCATCATCTGTCCTGGTATGCATGAGATGCACATGTGCAAGTTCCACTATATTGTCGAGGATGAAAATGGCAACTAAGTACCGTATCGTCAAGCGCGAATGGTTCGACTTCAACAATAAGTTGCATACCTCGTTTGAACCGCAACATCGTGTACTTTGGATTTTCTGGTGCGGATTTTCAGATCATGATGTCGATTCTACATGGAACCGTCAGTTCAAGTCTCAGAAGGAAGCCGAGGAATTCCTTGCGGAAGTTGAACGAATGGGCGGCTCGACAGAATCTTCTACAGTTGTATCGGAGTATAAATGATGACCGCAAATTTGAAAGACCCATCCTTTATCCCCAATGTGTTCTATGTAATCGTGCAGGACCTTGTCGATGGAGACACGAAGTTCATCAAGGACATCTGGGTCCAATCAAAAAAGGATGAAAATGGTGAACCTGAGATTGGGCGTCCGTATGAAATTGCGAAGACCGACGAAATCCATGAAGCGAAGGTATACGAACGCCTGGATGATGCGCTGATTGTGATTTACGCCCTTACCAAGGCATTCAAGACGAATACGAACGTCAAGGGTTTCCGTGTGTACCAATTCGAGGAGACCCTCAAACGTGTCGAACAAATCCCCTAGTCTTGATGAAGAAATCGCAAGATGGCATAGGTTCAGCGATGGCGCCATCGGCAGCAAGTTTGCCCTGATGACGCTTTTCCTTGCCACCACTCCACCCGAATTGCGCGAACAGCTTCGCGAAACAATCATAACTGAAACGGAGAAATGATAAATCTCCGGCCAGAGGAATCTTATGAAGAAAGAATACATTAAACCGCAACTTGAAATTCTCGACATGGAAGCCGGCACTGCTTTGCTCGCCGGGTCCGGTGACGATCCGTACTGGGTGCCTCCCGAAGAAAAGGAGGGTTGTGAAACCCCCTGGTGGTGCCCATAAAGACTATGGTCATCCAAAGTGGTGTTTCATTCGAAAATGTCTAATAAGTGCTATATTACAAGCTAGGTAGCGTCACGACCACTATATATCGTTCCAACATCCTTAGTAGCAATTTGGGTGGACAATACCTGTCATGAAGAGGAAACTGCGATAACGAGTTGCAGTTTTCTTTGTTTATTGCTATATTTGGTGTATGGAACTAATCAGAGACAATTACGAAAAAATCAAGGCCTGGATTGCGTCCCAGGAACTCAAACCCCATGAAGCCTACCATGTCATGTGGCTCAAGCGCCGAAAGGATGGCGTGACCGACAAGGGAGCCCAGGCTGGCAAGCACTGGTTCATCCACAATGTGGCTGAACTTGAACGTATCAAGAAGAGCATGCTCGAACATGTTGAGGAAGGTGGCCGCATCGTCATCGGCATCAACAAGAAGGACATCCGTCGCGTGAACGTGGAACTCGCCCATTACCTGGGTCTTTGTGAACTGGATGGCCAGTTTCCTTTCGCGAGTGTCGAATACCCGTCCGTTTTCGACAAGTGCCGTCCCAGTGGCCGCGGCATGCACTTTATCGACGTTGACTGTGGCGAGAATGACACCGATGAAACCATGCTGGCCAGGATTGAGGAATATCGCAAGTGTCTGCGGGATGAATGCCGTCCGTTTGGTGAGGACAAGGTTTCCCTCATTCTCAAAAGCAAGACCGGATATCACGTCATCTTCCAGAGATGCGATTATCGTCCTTTGACCGACAAGTACCATACGGACGACGTGAAGGCCGACGAAAACACCTGTATCTACATTGTGGCATAAGGAGGAAAAATGAATATCATTGTTGGTGCCGTGATAATAGCGATGACTGCCGTCGTGGTCGTATGGCTCACCGGCAAGTTCTGCATGCACAAGTACGAAATCATCGACAAGCAGGACCAGGGATTTGGCCCGGATGACAAGTGGCCCAAGGAACGTACCTATGTGTCCCGCTGTGTCAAGTGCGGTAAAATCTGTACCAAGAAGGTGAAGCTGAGATGATGGATGTAAAAGTAAAAGTGTATACCAAGGACAAGGCGCCGGCTTTCAGCCAAAATCGTCCTGGGGTAGCCAAAGTTGATGTATATCCCGGTACCGAAGACGGTGACAAAATTATTAAACACTGCACCAACTTGTTCTATGGGCAACGACTGGAAGACGATGACTTCTACGAGCGCGTAAAAGGCCCGGACAGGATACCATCGGGTACCGTTGGAATCCTGTTTACAGGTGGAATGGATAGCACCCTCCTGGCGGTTCGTGCTCTTAGGGAAGGAAAACATGTCCTGCCCATTATCAACCTGTTCAACTGTGACAATAGACAGTATAACCTGCTTACTGCGGTTGTATGGCATGAACTTCGCGAGAAGTATGGATATCTCATGCTTCGCCCGTGCTTCTGTCTAAAGAACGTTCACTGTGATGTGGTCCCGCATTATTTCTCCGGCATGTTCCAGCAGCCAATTAACATGTTCTCTCTCGGGTATATCCCGGAACCGACATTGGAAAATATGTCGTCTATCCAGGCCGGCTTTGTCAAGGGTGATGATGCAATCCCCTATATCCCGGATATGCGTAGGCTGTACAAGTCTGTGTGGAAGTTGTCGCATGCGACGAAGCATCCGGGACATACGGGTGTCCCGTTCACCCCGTTGCTGTTCCCCCTGCAGGATACCGAGAAGGCCGATATCAGGAAAGAATTGGAATCGTATGGCGATGAGCGCTGCACATTCTCGTGTGAAGATCCGAGGATTGACATGATTGCCTGGGAAGATGGCTATGGTATTATACGCATCCGCGAATGTTGCCAGTGTCATTCATGCAATCGCAAGGAAGAATACGAGCATCCGTTCAAGGTTATGGACATCGGTTTCCGCCACGACGGAAGCATTGGAAAGAAAAAATGAAGTACCTCCAGTTGATGGCATACGGTTCCGTGATAGGCAACTTCCTGTATAAGTCGTTCAGGAAGCTGTCCTTCCAGATTACCGGCAAGAAGGAAACCGTCTTTTACATCAAGTATGGATCTAGTGATGATATCATTAGGGAAGAGGTGGTCATTATACTCTATGTCGGCAAACTGGTTGATTTCAACGATTTCAACTGGTTCCTGCGAGAAATCGGTAAGTGCATTACTGCACCTGGATGGCGTATGAACGAAGCCATCATGAGGGATATGATACCAACGTCCCGGTGGGGTGACGACATGGATGGGCTGGACAGGTGCCTGCTGAACCAGCATGAAATTGACAAGTTCAAGAACGCCTACTACACCATGATGGCACCATGCGACTAGACATACCAATCAAGATCATGTACGGGTGTATTGCCGGACGGTTCGTCCAGAAGGTGTTCACCCTGCTTGCCGGCAAGCGCGGCTCCCTGCACGGGGACAACCTGATTGTCGGCATGTTCGCCGTGTACACCGATACGACATCAATCGCGCAGGACCAGTATCTCCTTATCGGGAACGTCGAGTACGGGAAGATAATCTACCGGACCCCTACGTCCATATTTGAACTTCTGCGGGAAGCCTCCAACATGCGGGCCCAACGATGGGAATTCCTTCGCATAGATGTACTGTCGCTGACCAACTATCCCGAATCGTATGGCTCGATAACGAGTACCGGTGCCTCGCACAGATTTATGGACCAGAAGACACAATTTTCCGTAATCAAGGCATTCAAGGAGTTTGCCGCATGACTGTCAAGAACCTATCATTGGCTTTCTATTCAGCGATATTTGCCGCGTTTGTCATGAAGCTGGCCGACAAGTTCAAGATGTCCTTTCGAGGTGCCGAGCCGGTGTTCCACGACTTCCAGCCTCCTTATACGGCGGTGCATTTTACAAAGACCTGGAAAACGAGTGATGGGCGCATTCGGTGCGATGCCAAGTCGGTCGTCCTCGGTCCGGAATTGAATACATGCGAACATAGGCAGAAACTGTATGAATTCTGCCGGACAATCAACTGTACCGGTGGATACGGGTTCAGCCATACATCCTCGATATCCTGGGAACTTCCCCCGGACGTTCGCGTCGGCGATGTTTCCAAGTTGGAAGATATCATGACGCGCACCGATATCCTGCATATTGTCGGTCGCTACTATGAACTGCTGGGACAGGAGGACGAATGAAATACTTCAATATGTCCGTCTTTACCATGATAATCACCGCATTCGTCATGAAGGTCGTTCGACTTGTCCGGGGCAAGAAGCGTCCGGGCCTGGCGCCCAATGGCCTCACGTCCGAGGAATGGGACTACGCCATGTCCCAGGCAAAGATATGCCGGGAAATGGAACTGGTACTCCAGATAAGTAACGGCAGCAGTGCCGTTAGTATTGATTGGGTACTCGGACCAAGTCTGGGTGACGCTGCTGACCTGAATTTCATGCACTGGTGCTGGCGTAACCTTGAACAGTTCAACGGGTTCTACCTCAGTGGAATAGATAAGCGCCTGGTCCCTAGGGGAAGGGCGCATACCATGAATCCAGAGTGGCCCCTTTCCATCAAGAACTGGGCGGACATGACGAATGTCTACAATTCCCTTATGCACCAGGCGGAACTGAGGGAACAGGCGAAATGAGTCGATACATTACATTGTCTGCATATTCCATGATTATCACTCGGTTTTTTATCAAGCTTCGTGAAAAACTCTTGAAATATCGGTATCCGGAGTCACAGGATAAATTCATAAGGTCCATTGGGGTGGATCCTGATGAATACATGCACGCGGTGAAATGTGCCAGGGTTTCTGATGATATGAAAATTCTTCTTTGGTTTGAAGAATACTGCGACAACGGTAAGAGAAAAATGATGTATGCCGAGGCCGGACCTTCGCTTGGCTGCGTCTGTGATGAGCTCCTTACTAAATGGTGCAACGAACGACTTGGAACTTACGGACCCTATACGTTCAAGTTGTTTGATATACAGGGTCACAACTGGTACAATGTCACCCAGCAGCTTACTCGGATACCTATCGCGCCCAATGACTTAAGTGACCTTGTTGCACTGTATTCGGCTCTGAGACCCAAGATAAAGTAAAAAGGCCCGCGTCAGCGGGCCCTTTTCTTATGCACGACAGTTGTCATCCAGGAAGATGGATATCGCCTCACGCCAACCATGCGTCTTGTTCAGATATTCTTCCAGGATTTCATCCGTTGTCTCGTCGGTAATCTCGGGAAGGCGTCCTTTCCCGTCCACGATGGGGCACCTGTCCATGATGATGAGTGTCACTTCGGTGCGCCAGTATTCCGGCTTTTCATCTTCATACCCCAGTATTTCCGGAGTTATGAGGGAATTCAGACACACGCATTCATATCGGGTGCCGGCCACCTGCTTTCCGAGCTTCCAGTCGAATATGTTCAAATCCGCGGTGACATAGCCTTCAAGGTCCATCGCGCTTGCCACGGCTCCTTCGTCATTCCTGATGCCGAATTTCAAGGCAGGGTACTTCTTTCCGTAGTATTCAACTTCGGTATGCCACATGTAGTATACCGACAGGTGTTCATTGAGGGTTTCCCAGTCCTTCCGGCGGGAGTGGAATTTAACGTTCCATCTGTTGCGTCGAATTAGATCCGGTATCCTGTCGATTGCGCCTGCCCAGAACGGCATTGGTGCCGGTTCATCCTTCTTGCCGGAATCCATGACATCCTGGACGATTGTACCGACATACCGGCGTTCGAACTCGAAATCGCCAATCTTGGTCCTTTCCGCTTCCGCCCATGCGGCATCATGCTGTGTATCGGTGTCCCAACTGTTCTCGGACACGTAGAACAGCTTCTCGTTGTTCTTCCAGTACATCAGGTTGAATGCCGTCTGGTTGCCGAACTTGTGCGCATGGCCGGTGATGATGTGCGCGGTCTTCGTGGACATGATGGTCGGGATGATTGACTGGACGCAATGCATGGCGCACCGGTCAGTGAGGAAGCCGAAATCGTCGAACATGATGTAGTTCGGGCAAAGCCCGCGCCCGTTGCTGTCAGTCACCGGCATGGCCATGATGCGGCTGCGGTTGCGCAGTTCAACATTCGTCTTGCTCCACGCCCTGACACCTGGCTGCATCCAGTATGGAAGGTTGATGTACATCTCGCGGAACTTGTAGAATTCCCCCTTGCACTCGTCGTTGGTGTCGTTCATGTACAGGATGAGCAGCGGGTTGTCGGTGAAAATCATCTTCCACATGAGGTAGGCCAGGCAGGTGGTCGTGAAACCGGATTGCCTGTACCAGTCTCCCTTGATGAAGCGGTTGTTGTCCAGTTCCTGGAGCAACTGCGCCTGGCGCGGCCTCAGGTCGAAAAGCTGCTTCCCGTTGTCCTTGGTGTTGATGTAGCAGTAGTTCCGGATGAAGTATTCGGCGGAATCCTTGCACTTGTCGATTGCGAACTGCTCCCATTCTCTAAGTTCGATGTCTTCCTTTGCCGAGCGTAAGTTATGATATCCACGGTATGCCATGTTGGCCTCCTTTTGTTTCTGCAGGAAAACTAGTACAAATCGCATAAAGTTTGCCGAAAATTACCCTAAGTTTTATAAAAGTTTATGCGATTTTGTCTCAAAGTTGCCATTCTGGACCCCAAATGCTACATTTTGAGCATGGAAACAGTAAATCCGCTAGTATTCAACTGCAATGACCTCGTGTGCCGCCGCGTGGAAAAGTTGGTCGGCAAGGGCGAATATGCCTCTGCCATGCTCCAAGTGCTTACCGACGAGAAGGCCTTGCAACGCAAGCGCAGGCTCAAAATCCTGCCCTTTACCGTGCACGACTATGAACAGGACCACCCGAAGGTGGACCTCTCCGCCCCGTTCGGGAACAACATCAACGTGTACCTGTGCGATTCCATGATTTATCCGAAGCCGACCTGCCGCATGCGCAAGCTGTCCTACCGGGCGACCGAGTTCCTCCTGTCCCTGGGTTCCCCGACCAAGGAACTCCGCATGGAATACCGCAAGCACCTGGTCGATCTTGCCCATGCAAGCCCGGAAGAGGAGGTGCAGCCGGGCATCCGCGGCTCGTTCTACGAGGAACTAATCGAAATTCCCCTGAACGGCCACTTCGAATACATCTACCTCATCGCATCCAAGCAGATGTGCTATGTCATCCACCGGCGCGATGTCGCCCAGGGGGACAACGAATACTTCAATATTCCCATTGGCGCCCTCGTGCGCGACCAGGACATGAAGGGCGCGGACACCGTGTATGACCAGGAATACGACAACGCCGGCACCGGCCAGGTGTTCGATGTCGAGGGACTTCTCGCGAACCTCTGGATTGCGGAGGAGACGCGCACCTGCCAGACAGTTTCCGAACCGCAGGAATCCAAGACCGAGACCGACCGCAAGTGCATCTATGCCGGCAAGAAGCCGTTGAAGCATTCCGTCGCCTACCGGTACATCCACATCACGGATGACAACTGGAAGAAGTATTCCCCGGCGATTACAAGCACCCGCGAATACAGCAACTTCAATGTCCCGTGCTGGCTCGTCCGTGCGCACTATGCGCGTATGCACGGCAAGACCGTACTCGTCAAGGCCCACTTCGCCTACAGGCGCAAGGGAGCCGTCAATGAAACCGCAGTAACCGACTACATCGTCTAGGGGAGAAGTAGTTGCCGTGCATAGTTTTATTTGCTACATTTGTGGTACAACCGAGGAAGCACCATGTCAGACGTAATCAATAAAGCAAAAGAACTGTCCGCGGCCAACAAGTTCCTGTACATCATCGACACCATGGCTGAAGTGGATGATGCCCAACTCGCGAAGGAACTCGGCCACCACAACTTCTACCTGTTCCATACATATTCCTTTGAACAGTGCAAGCAGTTGATGGTGATTGCAACACGCGACATCCCGGAAGAAATGCGCGACAAGTGCGCCTTCATCATCAACAATTTCAAGATGATGGCCACTGAACGGATGATGCAGCTCGCAAACGGCGCCATTGGCCCTACGGTGGAAGTCGAGGTCGAAGGTGATGTTCCGGGCGAAACCGAGACCGTCACCCAGTCCGTCGAAATCCAGGAAATGATGAAGTGCCGGAAACTCATGAAGGATCTTGCCTACACCATCCGTGACATCCGCAAGCTCGGCATCGAAGTGGATGTACTCGAAGGAATCGACAACCCGTCCCTGCTGGACATCTACCGTATGTCCGGGACATGCAACAACTAACCAAAAGGAAACCAACCAAATGCAATACCTCAAAATCACCCTCATCTGCCTCTTCGCAATCGCTGCCCTCGTTGGCGCCTGCGTAGTGGGATGCTTCTCCTACCGCAACTCAGCAATCTCCATGGAAGAACAGGTGAACACCGCCTTCTCCGACATCGACGTTTACCAGAAGCGCCGTGTTGACCTCCTCTATAACCTGGCGGATGCCGTCAAGAGCTACAACCAGCATGAAAGCGAGGTCATCGTGGAACTCGCCAAGGCCCGCGGCCCGAAGGAAAATTCCAACCAGCAGGTGAACGCGAGTGCATACATCCAGGCCGTCGCAGAACGCTACCCGGACCTGAAGGCCAACCAGAACTACCGCCAGTACATGACGGAACTGGCATTGACAGAGAACAAGATTGCTGCCGTGCGCGAGAACTACAACCAGAGCGTAAAGGAATACAAGCGCTATGTCCGTTCCTTCCCGGCATCCATTTTCCTCTCGTTCACCGGGTATGAAATCCAGGCCTTCGATTACCTGAAGTACGACGCACCCGTAGACGCACCGAGAAACCTCTTATAATATGAATGATTTCGAAGTCACATTCCGGGAAGTCATCTTCTCCATCGGCATCATCGGCCTCGCCCTGATGCTCGGCATCAAGATTGCCGACGCAATCGATAACCACATGCGCGACAAGAATGCCGTGTACACCAAGGCCGTCCAGATTGACAATGACTCCTTGCAGTTCAACTACGTCTTCGCAACAGATTATGGTTCCACTTTCGCCTACGGGACACTGTCCGCCATCGGCGAGGCGAAGGACGAGAACGTAAGCGGGGTCATGTCCATCAGGCGCGAACTGGAAAGGTACACCAAGCATCACCGCACCGTGTGCCAGGGCGAGGGCAAGAACCGCCATTGTCATGAGGAAACATACTGGACCTGGGACCACCAGAAAACGGACGTGTTCAGCGTGGCGAATGTGCTCTTCATCGGCAAGGTGTTTCGTTTCGGTGAATTCCCCTACCGGGACTATGACTACTACAAGACAATCCCGTGCGGATACCATCTGCGCTACGTGTACCATACGATGCCGTTGCAGGTATCGGGAACGCTGTTCGCGATTATCGACAACCACCGCATGAACAAGGCCGAATTCAAGCCGGGTGTCACCATCGACAAGGCCCGCGATGCCTATGTCAGTGTCCACCACAGGCTGGTATTCTGGATTATCTACATGATTTTACTCATTGCCGGCGTAATCGGGTTCGTATCGCTCGAAAACGACTGGCTCGAAGACAAGAGGTACTAATATGGAAGAATGGTCCGAATGGCAGGATTTGGAGGGCCGTTTCCTATCTTGCGAAGTTTCCTTTGCGTTTCCGTATGACTGGGACATCCATGAAACAGAATACCGGTTGAAGGACGGGAGTATCGTGTCCGGACAAGTATGGGCGGGCGAGGAACCGTTCACATACACCGATTCCGACGGTGACGAGGTGGTTGACTATGACAAGCAGTGGTACATCGAGGGCCCAGATGGAAAACCCATTGACGAACAGTCCGTTGTTGCATGGAGATACAAGAAATGAGAGATTGTATTGCTAAAATCATAATGTGCATCGCGGTGTCGCTATTCGGCACCCTGGCCGGAATGTGCATCGGCTACATGGCCTTCGTCAACGGTGGTCCGGGCTACTCGACCGACAACGCATGGCGCATCTGCAGCTCGTGGAGCGGCAAGTGCGCAATCTATCCGTTCAACGAATGGAAACATGAAGGCGACACCTTCTATCATCGTAAGGATCCGACCAAGTTCCTGCGCGTCAACTCATGGTCATACAGTGTCACCGAGGTCAAGGTGGGCGCCGATGGACAACTGGTGGAGTAGAACATGACACACAAGGACGTTATATTCTTCAGCATACTCGCCGTCTGGGTGGTCTTCATATTCGTCATAATCGTTGGCGGGGATGCCCTCGGTATCGAACATGCCGACACACTTCTGCTCGGTGGCGAACTGGTCTTCGTTTTCATCATGACTGCGCTGCTCGTCGTTGCAAAATTGGTCCGCCGGTTCGGGGAATGGCTGGACACTGAAATATAAGGAGATACTTTATGCTTTCACAGGAAAGAAAGTCTGAACTGCTCAAAGGCATCAAGGCCGAGCTAAACAACTACCATGCCGCCAAGGCTGACTTAGACAAATACTGGGAAGACCGAAAGGCCCATATTCACAATCTCAAACGGGACATCATGTGCCTCACCCATGGCGAGGACCTGGTGAAGAAAATCGAGGGCTACGTCGGACAGCGCATCATGCACGACCATGGCGATTCTGTTGAAATTATCATGGTTGATGACATCAAGTTCATGAAGTGGGAAATCCGGTTCTATGGTACCGGCATCCAGCTGTACGACGATGGCCGTTCCTGGAGTTCCAGTGGTTTCGACATCAGATATGAGGATTTTCCTGGAGAGATCGACACGCGCGTGAAGCCGGAACCGATAACCCTCGTTACCGATGCATCAATCAACCAGATAGTGGAAAAACTCGAATCTGAGCGTGACGCGAAGATTGCCAAGTACCGTGACGAGGTCAAGGCCAAGTACGCTGCCATCATCAGCCAGATCAAGACCTGCGGTCTCGACCCCGATAAATACAAGAAGGAAACCCCCAAGGAAAAGCTCCTCAAATTGCGTCACGAGGAGGATGAACTCTATGACGAGACCGGCTTCCGCATGAGCGATCTTGTCAGGTGGTTCGGTTCCGACGAGGACAAGGCCGCGTTCCGCAAGGAAGTGAAGGAACTCATCTCTGCGCCGGATGAATGCCGTGACAAGGTGATACCTGCCGATGGGAGGCCAGCCGACGAGGAAATCGATGAAGCCGTCGATTCCATGACGGAAGAATTGTGCGATGCAGCGCCGGAATCAGACGAACTGTTCGATGTCCTTCCCGGCTTCAACGAACGAAATTAGCCATCATTGAAATTATTTCATAAACCCCGTTGCCAACGCGACGGGGCTTTGCTATATTTTGAACATGGAACTAAATCAAGTATTGGACTTACAGCTCACACAGGAAGAAGTGGACATGATGTCGGAACTCCTCCGTTCCGGAAATGCCCCCAAGATCCTGTTCCTCATGATGCGTTCCTTCGCCTCCCGTTCCGACGAAAACGTCAAGTTTCTGATGTCCACCATCACCGAACTCGCCAACACGACCATCGACCGCGCAAACACCGCGGTACTCAAGAAGCAGAAGGTCATCGAGTCCATGGAGGCCATCATGCCACTTGGCCTCACCAAGTACCCGTACGGCAATGCCGGCGTCCTCACCTACATCCTATCCCAGTGCAACTTCAAGGAACTCTACAATCCCGAAGAGCCATACCTTGCACTCGCAAGCCGGCACATGACCGGGAGCCCCATGGGCCGCCTGATGATTCCCCAGTTCAAGGAACTCCTCGACAAGGGCGATGCCCTCTGGAAGGACAGCGCGTGGCTCTGCATCGACCTGATGGGCTACGGCGACGAATGCCGCGACATGGTGCAGTGGTGCCTCGACAACCGCGAGAAATGGGACAATATCGACGATTTCCGCCCCCCGGTCGTAATCACCGAGAAGTCCAAGAGGGAAGGATGCCACCGATGACTAGGAAGAACCGCAAGCGTACAAGAGAATACTGCGAGCAGGTGGCACGCAAATATTCCTCGCTGAAGGACCTGTGCACCATGGAACGCAGCGTATCCAACAAGGCGTTCGCCGAAGGATGGATTGACGACTATACATGGCTGTCCAGGGAACGCGCCAGGCGCAACTCGCTCACGGAAGAGGAATGCGCCAGGATATCAAGGCAGTTCTCCACCCTGAGGGAATTCCGGCTCGGAAACCCGTCGGCCTACGTCATTTCCACCAAGAACGGATGGATCCAAAGTTTCACGTGGTTGCAACGGGAAATCGGTAAGAAGACCTACCACACGAGGGAGGAACTTGCGGAACTCTCGAAACGGTTCAGGACAACCATGGAATTCCGTACCAACTGCTACAAGGAATACCACTATGCATGGGAGCACGGGTGGCTCAATGATTTCATATGGCTCGAAAAGACGACAAGAGGAAGGAAACGGAGGTAGCAATATGGCCAAGCAAACCAGGAAAATCAACGGCAACATGGATACACAGGCACCGTTCGACGTTGTAGAGATGTTCGGCAATCCGGGCCGGTTCGAGATCGTGAATACGGAAACCGGCGAGATTATCGACAACGCTAACGGATACGGATACAAGAGCAAGCCGAACGCATACAGAGCCGGCTGGTACAAGTTCGGAGGCGGCAAGAAGAAGGTGGACAATTCTGTCGCCTGGTGGCGCATGCCGGAACACCGGGAATTCCTGAACTGGCTCAACGACGTAGAGTTCGACTTCGCGAAGGACTACGGCGAGGACTGCGACAGGGCACTTGCCGCCGCAGCACTCGCATATGCCGCAGAGCACCATATCGACGACTACAGGAAGGAATACTTCAAGTCATGGGCAAGAGCCTAAAACATCAACCAAAACATCAATCAAGGAAGTACAGTATGAGCAAAAACTCCATTACAAACCATCCGAACGTGCTGGACGACATGGAAGGAGACCGCGTCGCCGACAAGATCGGCCACTTCATAGTGAACCAGCTAGGAATCAACCTGTGCTCGGTCGACCGCATCAAGGTCTTCCGCCAGGACGACCGGCAGATTAGGAAAGTCGTAATCAACTTCATTCCCGCGGAAAATCCTGATTAAGTGCACAACTGTGCACATTGTTGCCACAAGTTCCCCCGTTTGCTACATGTAAAAATAGGCGAAGAACTGAAAAACTCATATACCGTAAACCCAAGGAAACCAAATGAAAAAAACTATCACCAGGACACAGGTGCTGAAATGGCACGACGCCTCCAAGGACATCCCGGAAATGAACCGGGTGGTCCTCATCAAGGTCCCGCACGCCCCGTGGATCTTCCACGGCAAGGGAGATATCAAACAGGCCGTAGCATTCCTCGAAAAAGTACAGGTGGGTGGAAACTATACCGTCCCGTACCACTTCGTAGAATTCGGGCCAGGACAGTTCTTCTACCAGGATGTCTCAGAATGGGCATATTTGGATGAATAACCTCATTGACACCCTGGCATCCGTTTGCTACATTTGCTCCATGAGAAAGGAAAAGGCCTTACAGGCATACGAACACGTGTGCATCCAGGCTCGCCGCGGCCCTCCCGGAACACCTGTTCAGGGAATTCTCCACGACAATGTGCAAATATAGTCACAATCTGTAAACTTCTTTTTACAAAATGGTCCAAAATGATAACAGAAACTAGACATTACCAGGTAGTCGACGGATTACCCTCCAAGCAGGATATCGTGGACGCCATAGAAGCAGCGAAGAAACACCAATGCAGCATCATCCTGAACTGGAAAGGACCGGGATACACATGGTACGGGGATACCTACAGCTGCACAGTCTCCCCGGACGACGACCCGGACAATATTTTCGACTCCCTGCCGAAATCATACGGAGTGTAAACTCCCGTTTACGTTTCCGGGAATTTACACCTGCACCCACCCCCAGAAGGACATACATGACAGACGACAAGCTCCTACCAGTGGAAGAAAGGTTCCGGATGCTCATGAGGAACATCCAAGCCGGCCTCGCCATATTCAGCGCCTCACTCGTGCTCAAAAGGGAAACCGGCGAGAACGGGAACGACGCTGCAAACCTATACGCCGTGTTCGATGACGCCCCCGAGAAACCTATGTTCATCATGAAAGCAGTGAGGGGAATGGCAAGCATCAGGCGCTTTCCCATCGCCCTCGATACCAATGTACCGGAACAGACATCCGTAAAGGTGGACTGATGGCAGACAACCCAAACATCTGGTACGCCGTGTTCATCGACCCCCGCGGAAAGCAGTACGCGGAGGACAACATGCAGCGTACCGTGTTCTTCCAGTTCGACCAGGCCCATACGGTCCTCGACCTCGCCCGCGAGGCCCTCAGGAAACGCTGCCCCGAAATCGCCGACAAGGCCCGCATGGTACAGCTCGCCGCATGGGGACGAGGGTACAAGGGAATGACAAAGTAATGAGTATCGACAAGAAGACAGCCATCCAGCGGGCACATGACTGGTACCACGAACGCCGGAAGGCCGGCTACAAGCAGGTCTTTGATCCGGAAACGGGGAACCGCATCTGGAAACACGAAATCACCGGCGAAATCATCCAATGCAGGGTCAGACCGTCCGCCCGGAACAAGCCCAGACCGAAAAGGGACCGTTCAGGAAACCTGCGGACCTTCGACATGGACGACCTCAGGAAGAAGGCGGCCACATGCACTTCCAGGTGGGACTTCGGAAAGCATTTCCCCGCCGAGT
>Ga0310691_10003609_pt1 | contig 18351 bp, 14 predicted proteins | sample 176DNAGHGlowgp2_FD_203887 | JGI IMG/M metagenome (GOLD analysis project Ga0310691, IMG submission 203887) | Sheep rumen microbial communities from Palmerston North, Manawatu-Wanganui, New Zealand - 1766 DNA GHGlow gp2 (v2) (version 2) | ecosystem: Host-associated > Mammals > Digestive system >...
AAACGACGTCCAGAGCAGCCTTCTTCTCAGCAGCAAAAAGGACTGTCTTCCCATGTGCGAGCATGTCAGCGATCATGGATGTGATCGTCTGTGATTTGCCGGTTCCCGGAGGGCCGTGAAGGACAAAGCTCTCGCCGCCAGTCGCACACTTGATCGCATAGAGCTGCGAACTGTCCGCAGTGATCGGAAGCAGGCAGTCGGATTCGTCAAGCTTATCAGGGACCACCATGTCGTGAGCATCCCAGCATACTCTTCCTTCCAGAAGGCTCTTAACGATCTTATTCTCACCGATCTGATCACGTCTCGCATGCAGATCATTCCACATCACGAAATTTGTGAACGAGAACATCCCGATAACGCATGAGTTATAGATCTCCCAGTTGTCCTGACCTGTCATCAGCATCCTGAAATTCTCAATGACCTTATCAACATCGATGCCGGAATCATCACTTACAAAGATCTCCTTGGGATCAGACACGATCCCGAAATCCTGCTTCAGTTTCTCAAGTAGCGTAATGTTGATTATCGGCTCTTCATCGCGTCTTCTTACGACATAACCCAGGATGATGGACTTGCGCACGAGATCTACAGGGATAAGGATGAGCGGTGCATAATGAGGAACTGAAGAGTCCTTATCAAACCACTTCATGACGCCCAGAGCGATATAAAGGGTATTGGCGCCATTCTCTTCCAGAGACACCTTGGCACTTCTGTAGAGTTTCTTTATCGACTCGCTAAGTTCTGCCTTCGTCTGGGATGAATACAGGATCTTCTTATCAAATCCTTCTGTTATCAGCTTGTCAAAACCGGTTATATCGGAGATATTCTCGAAGTCATATTCCCTTACAGGAATCGTTTGCTTTGTTTCCTCCTTGGGGGGCTCAGGAGCAGGGGCAACATCCTTCGAAGGTGTAACTTCTTCAGCCGGCGCCGTCTCCTCTGCAGCAGGTTCTTCCTTCTTCTCTTCTTCGGCCTTGACGGTCTTCTCCTTCTCCTCTGTCCTGGGCTTGATCGTGAAATCGATATCTTCTGCCAGCTTATCCTCCAGCAGGGCCGGAGAATGTGCGAACAAAGGGATCATATTCCCCTTCATTCTCATATTGAGCAATCCGTTACGGAGGCTTAAGTCAAGGAGCTTCCTCTCCCACTGATCGATCTTGGCGTCAGTCATTACATTAGTTTCTGCATTCATATTCTGATCAAGAGTCTCAGTATTCATTAAGTCGTCTCCTTTGCTCACGCCAATCCGGCATTATTCTCTCAACATATCTGTAAAAACGCGCAGAATGATCTGCCACCAGAAGGTGGGCATACTCATGTACCACGACATACCTGACACACTCTTCAGGAGTCTCGAAGAGGTTGTAGTTGAAGGTCAGTACCCTCTCGCGGGGCTTACAGGAACCCCACCTCGACTTCATCGTCCTGAACTTAATGGCAGTAGGAGCCTTCGCACCCATAGCTACGAACTTCGGACAGACCTCACAGGAGATCTCCTCCACTTTCGCCCTGAGCATCATTCCCCTCCACTTATTATATACCCTGGCGACCGAATCTTGGTCTTCGGGATTGCGTGAATCGATGATTACTCTATCTCCTTCCACAAGTACGGAATTGCGGGAAGCCTTCCTTATCTCGATGGTCTTGATCTCACCGAAGACCTTGACCCTGGTCCCATCCTCGAAAATAACCGGCCTGAAGTTATTCGCCAGGCGGTCGTTCACTTTATTCAAAGACTTGATGATGAAATCCTTCTTGCTTATCATGAACTTCTCAACAGCCTTGTCGCTCACCTTCATCGGCGATGACACATAGATCGACCCGTCAGGACGGATCCTCATGTTGATGTTCCTTATCTTCTTGCGTTCGAACTCGTAGTAAAAGATATAGTTGTCTATAGAGATCGTTTTCTTCACGTTATTATCCTTTGTCCTTTATACCCTGAACTTAATTAAACACTATCCTGCCAATATTAACAAGCTATGAACAAACGGTGAAATGCATGTCCTTGTCATAATTCATTCACAGTTTAATATTAGTTTCGTTATAGTTGACCGCCTGAAATGGTATTTTAGTTCACAAATAAACCATATACTAAAGGTGACAGATGAAGGCACAGACAAACTGTACCGATTAATCTCACTCTTATTCATATTCTTGGGCTGGGGCGTCTCACATGGAGACGCCCCGTTCAATTGTGATAATATATACGCATGACAGACCTGTGGACATATCTTAAGGAGACAACAAGACCGATCGTCTTATACGGGACCGGGAACGGCGCGGATAAGATAATATCAAGACTTGCATCAGACGGAACAGACAGTAAGATCGCCGGCATCTTTGCAAGTCCCGGGTTTGTGCGCGACAGGTCTTTCCACGGGATCAAGGTGCGTTCTTATGAAGAAGTCCGGGATCAGAACAGGAACATGATAGTCTTGCTCTGTTTCGGTTCTTCCCTGCCGGAAGTCATGAACTTTGTTGATAAAGTTGCATCTGAGAACGAACTCTATGCGCCGGCAGTCCCTGTTTACGGGGATGATGTTTTCGATGCGGCTTACTTTGAGAGGCATATGGATGAGATCAATGCTGCCAGGGAACTTATGGCCGACGAACTGTCGCTCCTGACTTTTGATAACACTATCAGTTATTACCTGACCGGAGATATCAAGCTCCTTGCTGCATGCGAGACTAGAGAGGAAGAGGAATACGGTCTGACAAAACTGCCTTCAGATGCGGTCTACGTAGACCTTGGCGCATACACGGGCGATACGGTTGCCGGATACAGGTCGGTCTTTCCTTCCATATCCCGGGTGATCGCCGTGGAGCCGGATGCCAAGAACTTCCGTAAACTGTCAGAGAATGTCAAGGATGCCACCCTGATCAATGCGCTCATCTCGGACACATGCGGAACGGCTCAAATTAATCTTGGCAAAGGACGCGGTGTCCATGAGCAGGACAAAGGAACATATATCGACTCCGTAACAGTTGACAGCATCCTTTCAGGCGCCCGGGCCGACCTTATCAAATACGATGTAGAAGGGAATGAATACAAGGCGCTTACGGGATCTTCCAGGACCATAAAGCAGTATGGGCCTGTGCTTCATGTCGCCTGTTATCACAGGAGCGAAGACATATATAGGCTCCCGCTCCTGATACATGACATCAGGCCTGATTACAGGTTCTATCTGCGCCACAGGAAGCATCTCATCAACTGGGACACGCAGTTTATTATTAAATAGCGACCGTCACAACATATCATTCTATGTTATAATCTAAAGGTCAAAGAATCATAACATTACCTGTTTTAAGGAGGATCTGTTTATGGCATGTTTTCTCGTTCCCGCAGCTGAAGCAGCTGTCGTTACCGTAGTAACAAAGATCGCAGAAGCTAAGGGCGTTAAGTCTGACGGCATGATCAGGAAGGTCAAGGTATTGACTAACACACTATGGGGAGGTTCAGCACTTCTTGCTTTTGAGCATGCATGGCATGGTGAGATCATCCCTACATTCCCTTTCCTTACGAACGCTGTCGATGCAGCTGACAGAGCTGAGATGTTCCATGAGATGGCGACTGTAGGAGTTACGATGGCATTGCTCATCACGGCCGTATGGGGCATCGGGGTTGCCGTAACGCACCAGATGGCAAAGAAGGCTAAGAAAGCTACCGGGGAGGCGATCAAATGACATTACTTATTACTGTATTTGCAGCAGTTATCTCCACGGCACTCTGGTATAAGAACCAGCCCGGTGACAAGATGAAGATCTCTGTACTTTGCTATCTGTACTGGGGCGCTTCACTTATGTGGCTCGTAGATGCCATATATGAATATGCTGAACTTGGACCTGAGTTTTTCAGTCCGGCAGCAGCAGACATGATCAACGATGCTTTCCTCGGTCTGTCGGCAGTTGCTTTCGGAATGGTGATCTGGGTGGTAATACTTCTCATCAAGGATCCCAAGGGCGTCATCAAGGCAAAGCTCGCAGGTAAGTCATAAATGAACAGCGATATCAGGAAACTGCTCAATAATGTCAAGTCCGGCGTCATCTCGATCGATGACGCCGTTTTGGAATTGAAGAAAGCTCCCTACGAGGAACTCGGATATGCCAAGATCGACATGCACCGTCATATCAGGCAGGGATTTGCCGAAGTCATCTACGGAGCATCCAAGACGCCCGAGCAGATCGAAGGGATAGTTCAGAAGATGCTCTCATCCGGCCAGCAAAGGATACTCATTACCAGGATGAGCAGTGAAGCTTATGACTATGTCAGCAGGACTGTTGACATAAGCTATGACAAAGATGCGAAGACCGGCATAATCGGCGGTATTCCCTCACCTGACGGCATCGGCAGGATAATCGTTGCGACAGGCGGAACTTCTGATATTCCTGTTGCGGAAGAAGCCGCACTTACGGCGGAGTTTCTCGGCAATGAAGTAGTAAGGTTATACGACGTGGGAGTATCCGGTCTTCACCGTCTGCTGTCGCACATGGATGAGATAATGAATGCTTCTGTCATCGTTGCCGTGGCAGGCATGGAGGGCGCACTTGCAAGTGTCATCGGCGGGCTTGCCGACTGTCCCGTTATCGCAGTTCCGACCAGTGTCGGTTACGGAGCTTCATACGAGGGTATATCAGCGCTTTTGTCCATGCTCAATTCCTGTGCGTCAGGCGTTACAGTCGTCAACATCGATAACGGATTCGGGGCAGGTTATTCTGCCGCTATGATCAATCATATGGAGGTCAGATCATGAAGATACTATATCTCGATGTCACAATGGGTGCTGCAGGCGACATGCTGACAGCTTCACTGCTTGAGCTTTTTGAGGACCGCGCAGCCAAGGTAGCCGAACTCAACGATATCGGGATACCGGATGTTATATATGAGGCTGAAGCCAAGGCAAGCTGCGGTATTACAGGCACACACATGAACGTAAGCGTACACGGGGTAACGGAAGAGCACATCCACGAGCACCATGATCAGCACGAACATCATGAGCATGATCATGAGCATCACGACCACCATCATCACCACAGCTCAATGCATGACATCGAACATATGATAGGACATCTGAATGTATCTGATACGGTTAAGCAGGATGCCATAGAGGTATATAAGATCATCGCAGATGCGGAGTCCAAAGCACACGGTGTCCCCGTGACTGACATTCATTTTCACGAAGTCGGAACGAAGGATGCGGTCGCTGATATCGTTGCAGTATGCAAGCTCATCAGGGATATAGCTCCCGACCGTATCATTGCGTCACGTCTTTGCACCGGTTACGGAACCGTTCACTGCACACACGGGATCCTCCCCGTCCCTGCTCCTGCGACGGCAAACATAATAGAAGGACTCCCTGCCTTCGGCGGATCCGAAGAGGGCGAGAGACTGACACCGACCGGAGCTGCTCTCATCAAACATTTCGCATCGGAATATTCGTCCATGCCTGAGATGGTAATAACTAAAACCGGCTACGGCGTCGGTACGAAAGAGTTTAAGAACGGGAATTTCGTGCGCGCATTTCTTGGCGAATCCGCGTCAGAGGATCTGACCGACAAGGTAATCGAGCTGGCAGCAAACATCGACGACATGACGGCCGAGCAGATATCATTTGCCATGGACAGGCTGTTTACGGCAGGCGCCGTCGAAGTGTTTACTACACCCGTTACGATGAAGAAATCCCGCCCCGGCACACTCATCACCGCCATCTGTCCGGTCGCCCAAAAGGAGTCTGTTGTAAACTGCTTCTTCAAGCACACATCGACGATCGGCATCCGCGAGCGAAGCTACACGCGCCACATCCTGGCCCGCTCTATCGAGACACGCGCCACAGAATTCGGCGATGTCCGCTACAAAGTATCCACCGGCTACGGCGTCACCCGCTCGAAACCGGAGTACGAGGACGTCGCCATGATCGCCAGAGAGCAAGAGATGTCAGTGGAAGAGGTAGTTAGGAAGTTGTAATTCTTAAAAAATACGCCACAGAGCGACGCACGGGGCGTCGCAACCGGGCGTACTTTTACTGTTTTTTGAGCAGAAATACGCCACAGAGCGACGCACGGGGCGTCGCAATCGGGCGTACTTTTGCCGTTTTTTGAGCAGAAATACGCCATGGAGCGACGCACGGGGCGTCGCAACCGGGCGTACTTTTACTGTTTTTCAGAGCAGAAATACGCCACAGAGCGACGCACGGGGCGTCGCAACCGAGCGTACTTTTGCCGTTTTTTGAGCAGAAATACGCCACAGAGCGACGCACAGGGCGTCGCAATTGGGCGTACTTTTACTGTTTTTTGAGCAGAAATACGCCACAGAGCGACGCACGGGGCGTCGCAACCGGGCGTACTTTTGCCGTTTTTTGAGCAGAAATACGCCACAGAGCGACGCACGGGGCGTCGCAACCGGGCGTACTTTTGCCGTTTAATCACCCATAATTCTCTTTCGCGTACAGTTCCAGCTTCGACAGTATCGTATCTGCGCATTCTTCGGCTGTCTTATTCTGCGAATAATAAACTCCGATCTCATCGTCCAATATCTTGCAGATGCCCCAGTCGAAGACCTCAATATGATCGCACTTTTTTATCTGCTCGAGGAGCGAACTTGCCATCGCATCGGTCAGGTTTACAACCTTGCCTTTACCCGTATTATTATCCATGTCATTGATGAACTGGGAAGAATATATCTTCTTCTCCTCATCACTTGCAGAATCAGGGTGCTTCAACACTTCAAGATACTTTAGGAGCATGCTGTCGTTGACCGGGAAAGACCCGTTCGAACAGATCTTCTGCTGGACTTTCTCCGACATGAAATAAGCGATGAAATCACAGCATCCCTGAGGGTCTGATGCAGACGAAGACAGTGCCATGAGACCTACCGGCACAACGAGATGAGACGAGGACTTCGCTGACGGATAACCTTCAAACACAGGCGTATCCTTGAAGCTGCGGCTTAGCGAATAATAGGTATTCGCATTAGCAACTGCCGTATCGAACAGAGATATCTTTCCTTTCCCGATATCTTCTGTTGTATAGACAGGGTAGCCTTCGTAAGTCTCCGGGCGCTCGGTGCCGTTTTCTAACGCACACTTAACTGCTGCAAGGACCGTGTCGCGATCTAACTCTCCGCGCTTATAAATGCCCCTCAGATCTGCTCCGATCATGTCGTAAAGAAGGTCGGCTGCAGGTGTCGTTCTGAACCTTTTCTGATCAGACTTGAGCGCAGGCAGAGATGCAAGTGTCTCGCTGCCGGAATACTGCGACTGTCCGCCCCAGAATCCTTTGAGAGCGTATCCTGCAAAGACCTGGTAGATCTCGCCGTTCTCACCTGTCATGAGCTTATAGATCTCAGGCGTTATGGACGAAGCATCAAACATCCCTGTCTTCTCCAGGTACGGACGCATGTCTTCTACCATTCCGCTCTGCCCGAAATAAAGATAATCAAAATAGTTCCCGTAGAATATATCCGGCGTATTCCCGTTCATGTAATCCGTCAGGAGCCTGAGCGTCGTATTCTTCATCGTCTTGATGGACGACCAGTCGAGCTTATCCGCCAGATCATCAAGCTCGATATAATACTTATCCTGCTCATTATTGAAATAATAGACCGCGGTCGCCAGTTCACTGTCCGATGATACTCCGACACCCTGGATGACGATCTTTTTGCGGCTGTCATAGTCCGCATTCTCCTCTTTGGAGATCAGTGCCACCTCAATGATACTGTCATTATCATCAGCATTCTCTGCTGCATTAAAGCACTGTGTTCTTATCAGCATGAAATGCTCTTCATCCAGAGCTATAACATCATCATTGTCATCATATTCACCGGTTGTCGGAGGAATGATCTGCATCCTGTTCTTATCGGCAATCTTGACAAAAGCCTTATTCGCCATATCTATCTTAATAACTCCCACACCCGGTAAATCCGCAATGGCGCCGCTATATTCTGTCTTGTAATTATGTTCGAACATCGGAAGATTATTACTCATGCTCTTGACGTCTGTAACACTAAAGCATTTCTCCAGAGTACCCTTTCCCAGGTCAAATCTGTAGAACGAAAATAGATCGTCTTCTACTAAAGCATAGATCTCATTATTCTGCACAAACATATTGTCTATGAAGAACTCCCCGATATATTGACTTAAGTCGATCTTGTCCTTCTCATTTCCTTCAGCGTCACAGATCAGCAATGCATCGCCGGTAAGGAGCGCAAATCCGCCTTCTATACGGCAAACGGCTCCATGTGAAATACGGTCGTCGTCCATCGACAGCTTTACCGTATCGCCTTTCTTAACGATCTTCCCCTCATAATCGAGGATCATATAATCACATCCGGAACATCTTGCCACGAATGTCCCGTTGCCGAGATCCACACACATCTCCGGGCTTATTCCCTCCCCGAAAGGCAGATCAAAATGCGACTTGATCTCACCGTCATAACCGCACACATACGCTGTCCACTTATCTTTTCCCTGGACTTTCTCCGACCTCTCCCCCATGAGGCCCACGACAAAGACAGCTTCATCACTGCCTTTCGCGAAAGGATAGACCCACGATCCCCCCTGCGGGATCGTTACGAGTTTCGAAGTATAGTAAGGTCCCAGGTCTTCCGTACTATCTGTATCATCAGGAACAACGGCTGATGTATCTTCCGTTATGGATATATCTGTAGGAACAGTCTCTCCCGTCATCCCTGTCTCACCAGTTCCGCTACTGCATGCTGACAGTACAAGCGACACCATAAGTAATGATGCGGTAATGCTCTTGATCTTCTTCATATGATCATCTCCCGTTATGTATTGCTGTTACTATGGTAGCAATGAGATGTGTCGAAGTTGTCACAAGGATGTGTAATAGTTTATAGAATAGGAAAGTTTTAACGGCGTGCTTTACTAATCATTAATAATTACTGTCCAAACTATCCAAGAGCACATTTACGGTGACGATCCTGCCTGATATAAACTCAAAATACACTTCACAGTATTGCCTGTCTTCAGGCAGATACTTTCTCAGGATAGCCGGAGCATCATAAATACTTGCCCTTTCTTTCTCTACAAAACCATCAAGTTCAATTGTTGGTTCTTCCACGACGATCTCAGCATCGTCGGCCACCTGAACCCAATCGTGTCTGTTATAAGGTTTATAGATATCGAGAACTCCCCATAATGCCCTGTTTATGCTGTCAGCAGTATATACAACCCAAAGATCCAGATTACTATCATCGGTCCAATAACGGCCATCAATATTTGGATGAGCCAGATAGTATCCGTTACCAAGACTGACAAGACCGCCCTTCCTGCGGTAATCAACCTTGTTTCCATCTTCCGTAAAATCAACATCATATCTCAACTGTGGGTCTTCCCATTCATCATAAGTAACAATATTTCCTACAGTAATGGTCGTATCTCTATCGAGTGTGATCTGATCGCCTTCCTTAAGGTTATTAACCTGCGCATCCGTAAGTTTAATGAAATAATCCACGTGATCAGCTCTATCTTCAATATGATAATCCATATCCTGCACACTCACGGCAATATAACTCTTGCCATCTACCGTCTTGTAGTAAGAGGCATCACAGTATATCCTGCCGTGTTCATATCCAAAAGACTTCCCATGATCAAAATCAGTCTGACAGTTTTCCGTCTTGGCAAACCCTTTATTATCTGTCTTTCTATCGAGTACGATCGCCACTAAGATGCTCGTCAACAATACAAAGACTATGACAACACCGGTTATTATCAGTTTAAGCCTTCTCTCCTGAACAAGATCTCTCTCCTCCAGTTCACGGATCTTCTCATAGAGCTTGGAACTGGCCTCGTCTATCTTGGAATCGATCTTCTCATCAATGTTGACGTTGCCGGATGTATTCTTCGGGCGGTCAATTACGCCTTTCATGACTTCTTTACTCACCGAGAATACATCACACATTTTCTCCAGGGTGTAATCATCCACTTCCAACTTGTCATTCTCGATCCTGGAGACCTGGGATCTGCTCATATCAAGCCTTTTCGCAAATTCACTCTGCGAAATACCGTGATCGATCCTCATCTTTGCAACATCAAATCCTGCCACTTTTCTTTACCGGAATTCCTCTCAATAAAACTATAGACGTAACCAGGATAATTATACATCCCACCCCAGTTATCACAACCCACATGAACATCTCCGACGTCACCTTCTGCGCCGACATCTCCCAGAACGGCAGATCGTAGTCTGACAGCATCGCTGATGTCTCACCGGGCGGCAGCATATTATCTATGACGGATCCTATGCCGTATCTGCCTGTTACGCTCACCACATAATGCTCCGGCGATGACATATCATACCCGGGAAGAGAATTCCTGACATCCATCATCGCAGCACCTTTTATCTGCTCGGGGATCATCGCTTCATAGCTCCTGATAGAACCGGGCTCATTAAGGCTGTCGTAATAAACATACGCACGGAACTTCAGGTCGTCGTGCTCCCTGACAACACCTGTTACCGTGTACTCTTTATCGAGCAGGGTTACTTTCGCGCCGATGACATCGTATGAGCTGAAGAACTTCCAGCAGAGCTCGTCATTTAGCACTATCTGATACTTATCCACGGCCTTTACGGGAAGAAATCCTCCTGCGAGGAACTCCATCGGATGGAAGGCTTTAAAATCACCTCCGACGGCATAGACATCAGCCTCCCCGTCCATGTCTTGGCCATTATGCTCAACAGACAAAGAAGCCGCCGCAAAAGCACAATAACAATCAACCCAGCCTTCAGGATCTATCGCCTTGTCGCTCTTCTTCCGTCTTATTCCGGCTGAAGTGTCGACAATGCCTTGCAGAGACTTCCTGACGGAATCGACATCACCTCTCCCGAATTCTTTCTTTGGGTACACGGCAACATGTCTGAAGCTTACATCACTTCCCTGACTCCATACTTCGGAAGTCCTAAGTTCCGGGCGGCTCCTTCGAAGCATCACGTAATTGCAAACACCCGTAACAGTAACTGCCGCCGCGATGACAAGGATCACCGCAGGAGCATTCTTAACAAAGGATACTGCTCCCTTCTTCACCGCACGGATAAAACCGGCAATCTTATCTCTTATGGTCTTAAAGATCTTCATCTTATTTACCCGAATAGTCCTCGAGCCTTACGCGGTCTCCGTCTTCCAGGGCTTTCTCACTTCTTATGACGATCATTCCCTGATCAAGTCCCTCGCCTGATATTGCAGAGACAGAGCCATCCGTTGCTTCCACGCTTACATCGACCCTCTTAACCGTATACCTGTTCCCGAACGGCGACCTCACTTCTTCGATCAGATATACGAACTCGCCTGAATTATCGCGGTTCACGGCAGATGAGGCGATGCAGTGATCGTATTCTGAATTAGACCTGCCTGCTGTTACCGTGACTGACTCTCCCGGCAGTATGTATTCAGCCGCCAAAGAACACTTAACAAGCTTGCTCTCTCTGGGGTTCTCAGGATCGGGCTTTATCGTCTCGACGGTACATGAATCGAGCCAGTATTCATCAGACTTCAGATCCATTCCGGGCTGGAGTCCTTTGATGGATTCGCTGTCAAACCTGAACGTCGCCGTAAATGATGTATCCTCAGGAACTATGGTAAGCACCGTCTGATCCTTCTCCATGGTGTCGCCTTCACCTATGGTAAGCCCGAATACTCTTCCGTCCGCAGGAGCTACAAGCTCCGTCATGTTATATCCTTCTTCCATAGCGGCGATCTTTGTCTTCAGAGCAGATATCTTGGTCTTCCTGTCGGTTGATTCATCCTTGGCCTTGTCGGAATTGATACCGTCATTTATCTTTGCATTCTTCAGCTGCTTCTTCGCAGAATCGAGTGTTGCCTGAGCGGACTGTACGGCCAGTTTTGCATCGGATACGGAAGGCAGATTCTTCGCTTCCTCTATCTTGCCCTGAGCTTTCTCGATCGCAGTATTGCATTCTGCCAGTTTCTTCGAAGCTTTGGTAAGCCTCTTCTGGGCCTTCTTGAGCTTGCTCTTCAGGGCTGCCTTCTTAGCCTTATCAGCAGGGGTATCACCCTTGATATCATCGATCTGCCCGCTTATCGTCTCTACCGAACCCGATGCAGATTCAACCTCTGCAGCATACTTCAACGCCAGGGGTTTATTCTTCTTTATCGTCTTCTTAGCTGCATCTACTGTACTCTTCTTTTTCTTTGCAGCAGCAAGCGTTGCCTTCGCATCAGTAAGAGCCGCCTTAGCCTGTGTGACAGAGATCTTAAGCTGTGCATAATCCGTTTCTGACGGAGTCCTCTTCGCGTATTCCTCCTCCCTCTCCAGTTCCTTGAGAGAAGACTTAAGGTCATCAAGACCGGACATGTCATCAACGGGGTTTAAGGTCATAAGGACATCACCTTTCTTGACCTCATCGTAATCAGATACCTTGACCTGATCGACGGATCTCCCCTCAACTGACTTGACGCGGTAACTTACGACAGGATCGACCTGTGCAGAGGCATTATTCGTATATGCAAGATTGCCCCTCGACGCACGCTTTCCCATGACCTTGGGGATCATGAGGTTCATTATCGTGTTCGAGAAGAACGTCAGGAGCAAAAGACCTGCCGCGAATATTATTATCGCCCTCGTTACCCATTTGCGTTTCTTTGTTGTCTCTGCCATATCTTGCCTCCTATTTTATGCCCGATTGCGAAATTCCCTCGACGAGCTGTTCCTCGCCCCTGAGAAATACCAAAAGCGGCGGCAGCATATAAAGCGCACACGCCGCGAAAGCCATTCCTATCTCATCCGTATTGACCTGTGCCAGGAATACCGACAGTGGTCTTGCCGACTCATCTGACAGCATGATCAAGGGCTGCTCGACCATGTTCCAGTAATCTATAAACAGCAGTATTGCCATTGCGACAACGGCGCTCCTGCAGTTAGGCATTATTATCCTTGCAAATATCTGCCACTCTCCCGCTCCGTCGATCCTTGCGGCATCGATATATGCCGTCGGGATCCTCCTCATGTATTTCGTGAGGAGATATATGGAGAATGTGGAGAATACGCCGGGCAGTATTATGGACCACGGGGTATCTATTATCCCCAGTTTGTCCGATATAAGGTAGTTGGGAACGAGCGTTACCTGGAAAGGCATCAGCATGAGGATGATGTAGAAGAAGAACAGGACTTCCCTCCTCTTCCGTCTGTACCTCGTGAAGCTGTAGGACGCAAGGCACGCCACTATCAGCTGGCCCGCAACGATCGGCACAGTAAGAAGGATGGAATTCCAGTATTTGAACAGATAAGATGGCGTCATGAACAGCAGGTTCTTATACTGCTCCACAGATACTTCCTGCGGTATGAACTGGAGCTGAGGTCTTCTGGATATGAACTGTGCCGCGCCCGATGAACCGCCGGGAAGGCTCTGGAAGATGACTCCGTAATTACCCGTTATCTCCGATGATGACATGAACGAATCCAGGAACGTAAAGAAGATCGGGATGAGCGCCAGGATCGCTGCCACAGATATTATCATGACCCCCAGCACTGTGAATATCTTGGACTTTATCTCCCTGGATCTGAGAGATCTTGCGTTTGCCGCTCTTGCTTCCGACATGAACTTTATCCGTTTGTCCGGACTTAGCGAGGACACGTAGGACTGAGCCTCAGGAGTCTCGCGGTAAACGTTCCTTCTGGCCTTTGTTGCCTGCAATCTTCTTATCCTGCGGAGGTCGTTAGCCATATCATTCCTCCGTTCCCGAATCGAGCTTCGATTCGACGATAAAAAGTATGCCGACAATAACGATCATCGCGACGCTCATTATCACGGCTCCCGTTGACAGCTGTGAATAATCGAGGTGCGAGAACTTATTGTTCATGAAATGCTGCAGCGTATAGAGCTTATCGTACGGGTAATCTCCCGTGAGAAGATATACTTCACGGAAGATCTTGAACGAATTGATAAGCGACATAATGGCAACAAAGAATACCGTGGGACCCAGGTAGTAGAGCCTGATCGAGAAGAACCTCTTCACTGCTCCCGCACCGTCCATCATGGAGGATTCTATTACTTCCTTCGGGATGTTGTTAAGGGCTGACAGGAACAGTATTATGTTGAGTCCCAGATTTTTCCACAGGAACAGGAATACTATGATGATCTGCCCCGATGAATCCTTCATCCAGTCTATCCTGTCAATGGAAAACCACTCCGCCAGCCACCCGTTCAGCACGCCGTTATAGCTGAAGAATACCTGCCAGATGAGGACTACCGATGCAACAGGGACCATCATGGGGGTTAAGAGGATGCTCCTGAACATACTTCTTCCGGGAATCCTGGCATTGAGCATGAGTGCGAGCAGCAAAGACAGGATGACTCCAAGGGGAACTACGAGAGCAGACAGAAGCGCCGTATTGCCGAGAGCCTCCTTGAAAGCATCGTTACTTATGACCTTCGTATAGTTATCAAATCCGACAAAGTTGCTGTTCGTTGCAGACTTCTGGAACGACATCTTGATGAGCATGATAAACGGTATGATAAAAAACAGCAAAACGCCGGCAAACGAAGGCAGGAGGAATCCTGTCGATATCCCCCAATCCTTCGTTCTCCTGAGCAGTTTATATAAAGTCTTATTCCGTTTCTTTTTTGTTCCGTCCCTCACTGTTCTTATGCTCCATTAACGTGTTTACCGTTCTCTGGTATTATTGTACTCTTAAGATGTATACAAATTGTCTACATCAGGTTACAAAGAAGTCACCGGTAATTCTCCTTAACGTAGAGATCTAACCTTGATCCCAATGATGTAACTATATCACCGGAAGATTTATTCTGTGTGTAGTGGGAGCAGACCTCGTCATGAACGATATTGAATATTCCCCAATCGTAAGAGATTACTGTATCGATCTGATCCAGAGCTTCTTTGTATTCGCTTATTACTTCTGAAGGAACGGGCTTGTTGTCCCCTTGAACTCCAATGAATTCTCTATACAGCACTTCATTGTCAGGAATGCTTTCCGGATCCGACGCATACCCGAGGGCTTTATCAAGGACATCAACACAGACAGGAATATAGCCATTAGAAACTGCATTTTCCTGTATTTCATCATTGAACATCGATTGGATTACTTCCCAGCATATGTCTTTTTTATCCGAAGACTCTGCAATGGCACAAAGGCCATTTACCTGTATTCCATGGACACTGCCTCCTATGGCAGGAAATCCCAAAAACCGGAGAGGTTTATGTCTCTCTCCCAGTGAATATCCATAATATGTGTAAATATTAGCTATAAATGATCTCTCTGTCATTACTTCGCCTTCCGTCATTGAAAGCGGCGAAGAATTCTGCAGTTCTTCAAAAGTTCCGGCACCGTATTCGATCGATGCATCAATGATCAGCTTGAGGTCTGATGAACTGAGGACATTCTCTTCTGTCATCCTGTCGATATAAAGATCAAGAGGATATCTTATAGCAGAATCAGCTATATCATATGCCATTTTGCTGTTAAAAGGCTTTATTCCCTTTGATCTTGACAGTGATATCAGATCCTCAAAAGAAGTCTTAGGATCACTTAGATTCTCGCGAAGTCCCCAGTACCCATCCATCTGGTAACAGGCAAAAAGCGAATAACAATGATCCTTGCTTGTAACCGTTGAAGCGATTGAAGGGTAAATATCCTTCAACAAACCGGAATTATTCAGATATGGCATTATATCACACACCATACTGTTTCTTCCGAAATATTCATAATCAAAAGCATCGCCATAGAAGATGTCCGGCGTATGACCACTGTTGAAGTATTGCATGAGTTTAAGAAGCGAAGCCTGCGCCTCTTCTCCGTTATCCCATCCATATTCCTTGGAATAATCTTCAAGTATTATCCTGTAATCATCATGCGAAGTATTAAATCTGTATACGATCTGCTTAATGATCAGGTCGTTTTGAACACCGTATCCTCCAATAACGATCTGTTCTTTGCTTGAATTATCGATCGAATTATCGTAGATATACAGATCCAGTTCGGCACCCCCACTGATATAGCTGTATGTTTTTACAAAATGAGTGTCATCTAAGCAGAAGAAATTGTGCTCTGAGACTCTGCTCTCCGGTTTGATATCAACATAATTGAAATCTGCAAGCGTCTTGATCTGATTCCCGCCTATGCTAACTTCAAAGAGTCCTTCAGTACCGACCGCATTCTTACCATAAGGCTCAGGATATGTAATTGGAAGATCATCAATACTCATCACCTTTTCTACAGATCCCTTTGTGAAATCTGCGCTATAGTAATTACCATCCAACACGGCATAGTATTTTCCGTCTTCCTCAAAGAACGAATTATTGTTAAGCCAGGTAATATTTGAATCCCTGATCTCTCTCATCTGTTCAAGATCATCATTATATAGTGTCATTCTTCCTTCACGTATCACCACGATCCCTTCAGATACCGGGACTACTCCCCAAACTAAATCGTCCATACCGTCCGGGCTAGTTCTGGTAATCTCTTTACCGGAAACAGAATCTATGAGAACTATCGTACCGTCAGATAATGGGATAACAAGCTCCTTGCCTCTCATAGCTGCTATGTTTCCAAAGAATGAGAGATCAGTATCTATGAGGGTTTTCTGAAGGACATTTCCCTCATCGTCAAAACTATAAAGTGTGAGGATCCTTTCCATCTCACTTGCATTAATAGCCCTGTCCGATACTTCCAGAGCATAATTAGTGTTCTCGACTCTATTCGCCATTATTATCTGATTACTGTATGAAGGATCGTCAGACAAAGAGACAGGAACATGCCTGTATCCGTGTTTTCCTTCAACTCTCTCCAAGTTTGTAACATGATCCTTGTTACAAGAACTGATACAAGCCAGACATACTGCAATCATCAACAATGCGATTATTATTCTTCCTTTCATCATTATCCTCTTATTTTTTACTCTCATATGCAGTCTTCGTTGCAGGAATAAAAGCCGCATTTCTAAGCATTGCGCCATCCTTCTCTCCGCAACAGTAATATATAGTCCAATAGGGTGCAAGATAATAGTTTTTGCAGTTAGCATAGTCAAGATCATCACCGATAACTACATAACAGAGTTCTGCTGCAATAACTATGATATCCTTTATTCCGGGTTGCCCCGATCCAATGAAATGAGAATGATACTTAACAGAATCTTCTACCGCAGCAGGGATCATAGGCAAGATCTCATCAAACGGAATGACAGGATCATTCTTACACAAAGTCTTGATGTTCTTTACATTATCTGTTATGAATACAGGATTAACATCAACAATACATCTCCCGTCGGTAAAACCTACAAAACCGGTGAAATCAGCTGTCCAAGCATTTCCTTCCGGAATCAAGTCACCATAGCTTAAACGCGAATCAATTGCATAACCACAATATGACAGTATCGGAATACCATCCAGCTGTTGTCTGAGATAATAGTTTGATACAGGATATTTAACCTCAACCTTCGAGAGAGTACCTAATCCGTTTTCAAACAGTTTTGTTCCCATCTCAGTATCAGGTGTTTCTTCAGTTATAACATTTGAGCACAAGGAATTATCCTCAATGTATTTCTGAAGAGCTTGAGGTAGATCATCAGGGTTCATATAATCAAACGAATCTGTTACCTGATTGAAGATTTCTCTGTCAACATACTCCTCCGGCACACCTTCCACCAAACTCCAACTGTAACCATGGTAAAACGACATATAATTATTTGCGAATTCTACAAAACCATCCGGTATCTGTTTGCATCCATCAGGAATGTTGTTATCAAGATCCAGTTTCAGGCTGTAAACGGACGCCTTCTCCACAGAGTTAAGGATCTTTATATCATATGTAATATTACCGGCAGCAGCACAGTAGTTACCTGTATCCGGATCAATGTACCAATCAACATCTTTTATTTTTTCTTCTGTTATCGCTGTCTCAGATTCGGATGTAGTAACATCAACTTCGGATGTCTCCTCCGATCGCTGACTTATCGTCAGCGATTCGGGGAGAGAAATAGAATCAGTCGCATCATTACATGATGTAACGACCAAGCACGACGTCAATATGACAGCGATGACTAATTCTTTATTAATTCCCATATGCTATCTCTTTATCTTTCTTTTCCACAATCTAATCATTTTCAAAATATTCAATCAACAGAATAAGACTATTCCGAACACGTTCAGGCTGCATACACCTCATATCCCCCGTATCTTCGGGGTTTCTATCATTAATCTTGAACAGCGCAAACACTATTGATCAGTATATTTATTCAATGTCAGATCGTGCATTCCCTGTTACCATGATCAATTCTATGCTATAATTTATACGAGCATTTTGATCAAGGTAACACCTTCCAATTAATCTGCTCCTTTCTTCTGTAGTCTTTCTTCAC
>Ga0310691_10003610_pt1 | contig 18349 bp, 13 predicted proteins | sample 176DNAGHGlowgp2_FD_203887 | JGI IMG/M metagenome (GOLD analysis project Ga0310691, IMG submission 203887) | Sheep rumen microbial communities from Palmerston North, Manawatu-Wanganui, New Zealand - 1766 DNA GHGlow gp2 (v2) (version 2) | ecosystem: Host-associated > Mammals > Digestive system >...
TCTTTCCTCGCTGTCCGGTGCCGCTGTGACATCTATCCGTGTTGAGAACGTGTATCACGAGTTCTCCACGATTCCGGGCGTCATCGAAGATATGACGGAGATCATACTCAATGTCAAGGGCATCCGTGCCAAGCTTCACGTTGATACACCGAAGACGGTCTACATCAGTGTTGATGAAGGCAAGACAGGTGTTGTGACGGCGGGCGATATCGTTCACGACGAAGAAGTCGAGATCATGAACCCGGATCACGTTATCGCGAACATGAACGGTGAAGGCCGTCTGTGGATCGAGATGACGATCAGCAAGGGCCGCGGATATGCTACAGCAGAGCAGAACAAGCCGGCGACACAGACCATCGGCGTGATCGCGATCGACTCCATCTTCACACCTGTGAAGAAGGCGAACTATCGTATCGAGAATACCCGTGTTGGTGAGCGTACTGACTTCGACAGCCTGACGCTGGAAGTATGGACTGATTCGACCATTAAGGTTGACGAGGCTCTCTCTTCCGCAGCAGCGATCCTGCGTGAGCACCTGGGTCTTTTCACGGCCCTGACAGATGTATCGAATGGTCCGAGTTTCCGTGATTCGGATGATTCTTCGAGCAAGAACTCGACACATGATGTCGTGATCGAAGATCTGGATTTCTCGGTTCGTACATACAACTGCCTGAAGCGTGCAGGTATCAACACGATCGGTGATCTGGTTGCCAAGTCGGAAGACGAAATGATGAAAGTCCGTAACCTCGGTAAGAAGTCTCTGGATGAAGTGATCTTCAAGCTTGAGGGAATGGGATTGTCTCTCGCAGATGTCGAGGACTAAATAGCGGCTCGAGGGTCAGCTAGGATATTTTTAAATATACAGGAGGTAGGAACCCATGGCAGGTTACAGAAAATTAGGAAGAGTAAGCGATCAGCGTATCGCAATTTTGAGAAATCTGGCAACATCCCTTGTTGTTTGCCCGGTTAAAGAAGACGGAAAGGCACTGGCTGAGAACAGAAAGCATGTTGTAACAACGGTTGCCCGTGCGAAGGAAGTCAGCAAGATCATGGACAAGCTTATCGCTGATGCCATCCGTGAGAAAGACAATTTTACTACAAAGGAAGTGACCGTTTCTTCGGCCAAGCTCGATGCGAAGGGCATGAAGGTCCTGGTTTCCAAGACTTCCAAGAATGGCAGAAAGTACGATGTAGTGGATCGTGAAGTCAGCAAGAAGACCGTTCAGGTGGATGCTCCGTCCCGTCTCGCTGCTCGTAAGAATGCTGCTTTCTGGCTCAGAAAGAGCCACGATGCGGAGGGTCACGTTGTGGATCCGGTAAACATTCTCTTCGATGAGATCGCACCGGCTCTCGTGAATCACAAGGGTGGTTACACCAAGATCGTGAAGCTCGGCACACGTCGTGGTGACGCTTCTGAGATGGCTCTGCTCACATTTGCTGAGTAAGCCCCGATACTCTTTGATTAGATGAAGGTGACGGATGGGCATATTTCCCTTCCGTCACTTTGTCTATTATTCTGAAATACGGAGAATAAAGAAGGATGAATCCTGCGACGAAAGACATTTCTGAATACTCACAGTCGGTGAAGGCCGAGGCGCTTGTGTTCTCGTATCCGACGAATGCGGGAACGAATGTCGTTGCTGTGGATCATGCTTCTTTTTCTGTGAATAAGGGCGAATATGTCGCCGTACTCGGCAGAAACGGTTCAGGTAAGTCGACGCTTGCGAAGATGATCGATCTTCTGGAGTTCCCGGATGAGGGGGAGCTCTCTGTTTTCGAACTGGACTCTTCGGCGGAAGAGAACTTCTGGAGTATCCGTTCGCATTGTGGTATGGTTTTCCAGAATCCGGACAATCAGATCGTCGGAACGACGGTCGAGGAGGATGTGGCCTTCGGCCCGGAGAACCTCTCTGTTCCGCTTCCGGAGCTTGCTCAGCGTGTGGAAAAAGCACTGGGATATGTAGGTCTTCTGGAAATGGCTGAGAGACAGCCGTCGTCGCTGTCCGGCGGACAGAAGCAGAAACTTGCGATTGCCGGTGTTCTGGCGATGCAGCCACAGCTCCTGATCCTCGATGAGAGTACGTCGATGCTGGATCCGAAGGCGCGGGATGAGTTCCTGCAGCTGGTGGGACGGATGCGCCACGATAAAGGGATCACGGTCATTCATATTACGCACGACATGCATGAAGCTTTTCTTGCGGACCGGGTACTGGTTCTGGAACATGGTAAGATCCGCCTGAACGGGACGCCGCCGGAAGTATTCTCGCAGGTGGAAGTGATCCGGGAATTGGGATTGGAACTTCCGAAGTGGGCGGAACTTCTGTGTGAGGTGGCACGGATATACGGGATCGAACCGGAGAAAAGTGCTTTTTTATCCGAAGATTGTGCGAAAGAAAAGATCAGATCGATCCTTCAGATGAAGCTTCCGGAGGGTGTGGAGCGGGAAGCGCTTCCCTCCCATACGGTATCGGATCAGGTGATGCTCCGTGTGAGTAACCTGTCCTACAGCTACGACAAGAAGGGAAAGAAGACCATCTCGGATATTTCCTTCGATGTGAAGAAGGGAGAGATCGTAGCGGTCATCGGGCATAGCGGCTCGGGGAAGACGACGCTGATCTCTCAGCTGAATGGTATTCTCAGACCGCTCGAGGGGACGGTCGAGGTCTGGGATGAAGAGGAGAAGAAGTATATCTCTACCGAGAAGAATACTGATATCAAGCGGATCAGGAAGCACGTGGGACTTCTGTTCCAGTATCCGGAGTATCAGCTTTTCGAGGAAACGGTCGAGAAGGATATCAAGTTCGGACCGAAGAAGATGGGCTATGACGATGCCACCTGCGACAGCCTGATGCGGAAGTCACTGCCGCTCGTAGGGCTGTCGGAAGAGGTGCTCTCCCGGTCTCCGTTCGAGCTCTCGGGTGGTCAGAAGAGACGTGTTGCTTTCGCCGGGATCCTGTCGATGAATCCGGATGTGCTGATACTGGATGAGCCGGCGGCGGGGCTGGATCCGGCCGGACAGAAGGAGATCTTCGGGTATATCGAGACTCTTCGGGATCAGGGAAAATCCATCGTGCTGGTTTCGCATGATATGGATGAGGCCGCAAGGATCGCGGATCGGATCCTGGTGCTGAAGAAGGGCGAGCAGAAGTTCTTCGGGACACCGGATAAGCTCTTCGCGACGGAGCATGAGTATCTGTCGATGAGGCTTGATTGTCCGTGTCTGATCAAGACGATGGAGGATCTGGCGAAGGACCGTCCGGAGGTGGATCCGCTGGTCTTCGATGTGAGGGAAGCGGCGCAGGCGCTGGTTTTCGGGAATAAAGGACCGAAGGAGGTGGATGCCTTATGATGAAGGATATCTCCATCGGCCGTTATGTGCAGGGGAATTCGGTGCTGCACCGCCTCGATCCGAGAGTCAAGGTGTTCCTCTTTATTCTCTATATGGTGACGATATTCCTGGCTAACCGGCCGATCGCCATGGTGGCGACATTCGCGGTGGTGCTTCTGCTGGCGCTGCTGTCGAAGATCCCGGTGGTGGAAGTGCTCCGGTCCGTAAGACCGATCGTGTTTATCATGGTCTTTATCTTCGTGATCAACATCTTTACGATCCGTTCGGGAGAAACAATCTTCTCGTGGTGGATCTTCACGGTGACGATGGGTGGTCTTCAGAAGGCGGTGCTGATGGCGTTCCGGCTTCTTCTGCTGATCCTGGCAACGAGCCTTCTTCTGTCGCTTACGACGACGCCGCTGAAATTGTCGGATGCGCTGGAATCGCTGGGGTCGCCGCTTAAGGTGCTGCATGTCCCGGTGAATGAGATGGCGATGACGATCTCGATCGCGCTGCGGTTTATCCCGACGCTGGTGGAGGAGACGGATAAGATCATGAAGGCGCAGTCTTCGAGAGGTGCGGAGTACGATACGGGCAATATCTTCCAGAGAGCGAAGGGGTATGTGGCCGTGCTGGTACCGCTGTTTGTCAGTGCTTTTAAAAGGGCGGAGGAACTGGCGGTGGCGATGGATGCGCGCTGCTATCAGGGCGGCGTAGGAAAGACGAAACTGCATCCGCTCAGGATGAAGGGCAGTGACTATATGTGGATGGCGATTCTGTCGGTCACGGCTTTTATCCCGCTGGCTGTAGATTTCTTGTGGAATATGAAGTAAAATGGTTCGCGACAAGCGCGGTGTTGCAGCGATGCGCGAATGAAGACCGTAGTACGAGATGAATTTCAATTAAATTGAGGAGAGATTTGAAATGGCATATTATGTAGGAATCGATCTTGGTGGAACGAATATCAAGGCCGGCGTGGTGTCGGATAAGGGTGAGCTTCTGAATAAGGTCAGTATTAAGACGAATGCGGAGCGCCCGATGGAAGAGATCATTACCGATATGGGTAAGCTGGCGAAGCAGGCGATCGAGGAGGCAGGTATTTCTGAGACGGATGTCTCGGCAATCGGTATCGGTTCTCCGGGAACGCCGGATAATAAAGCGGGTACGCTCGTGTATGCGACGAATCTTCCTTTCGTGAATGCGCCGATGAGAAAGATTATCCGTGAGGTGATCGATCTTCCGGTCTATATTGATAATGATGCGAACTGCGCGGCGATGGCGGAGAGTGTCTCCGGTGCGGCGGCGGACGTGGCGGATTCGGTTACGATCACGCTGGGTACGGGTATTGGCTGCGGCGTAATCGTCAATAACCGTATTTTCTCCGGATTCAACCAGGCTGGTTCTGAGTTCGGCCATCATGTCATCATGGTGAACGGGCAGCAGTGCTCCTGTGGCAGAAAGGGATGCTTCGAGGCCTATGGTTCGGCTTCGGCGCTGGCGCGTATGACGGAAGAGGCGGCGCAGGCGAACCCGACTTCTATCCTCGGTAAGCTGATCGAGGAGAATGAAGGCCATGCCAATGCGAGAATTGCTTTCGACGGGATGAAGGCTGGCGATGAGGTCTCGGCGAATGTGGTGGATACGTATATCGACTATCTTTCCGAGGGTCTGGCGAATGCAATCAATACGTTTATGCCGGAGGTCCTTCTGATCGGTGGCGGTGTCTGCAATGAGGGTGATCCGCTGATGATCCCGCTGCGTGAGAAGACGCTGAATAAGCCGTTCTTCGGGCCGGGCGTCAGAAAGACGGAGATCCGCGTGGCGAAGATGGGTAACGATGCCGGTATCGTCGGTGCCGCGATGATGGGCAAGGCGTGCCTTGACGATAATCTTAAGGGCTGATCAAGATGAGTGAGGAAGGCAGATCTTCTGCGGAGTCGGATATCCGCATCGCTTTACTCACGGAATATGACGGGACTGACTTCGTCGGTTTCCAGAGACAGGATAACGGGCGCTCCGTACAGCAGACACTGGAAGAAGCAGTGGAGAAGGTGTACGGGCGCTTCTGTCGTATTTACGGGTGCAGCCGGACGGATTCGGGCGTGCATGCCAGGGGACATGTGTCCCATGTGGATGTGCCGTTCGCGATCCCGGCCGAGAAGATCCCGCTGGCGCTGAATGCGGTGCTGGATGACGATCTGGTGGTAATCGCGGCGAAGGAGATGCCGAAGGAATTCCATGCGAGGTTCGACAGCAAGGGGAAGCGCTACTGCTATCGTGTGAGAAATGCGAAGGTACCGTCTGCTATAGACAGAAGGACGGAGGCATTCGTGCCGGGGAGCCTGGATGTGGAGGCGATGGACGATGCGGCGAAGGCATTTATCGGGACGCACGACTTTTCCGCTTTCCGCGCACAGGGAGGACCGGATATTACTCCGATCCGGACCATGAAGGATGTGTATGTGAAACGTGCGGAAGGAGATCCGGATCTGATTGAGATCACGGTGGTCGGTGAGTCCTTCCTTTATAACATGGTGCGGATCATGGCAGGGACGCTGGTCTATGTCGGGCAGGATAAGATGACGCGCGGGGAGATCGAGAAACTCCTGACCGGAGAAGGTGTCCGGAAAGAGGCCGGAAAAACGATGCCGGCGAAAGGACTCACTCTGGAAGAAGTGTTCTACGAGGATCTTACCTGGTAATAGAAATTGCGCAGAATAAAACCTTCTCCCGCTGGTCCTCGGGCGAAAGCCCTGCGGAGGCGTGTCGAAGGTTTTTTCATGCGCAATATTGTTAGGGCAGGTGAGATGCTCGTAGAAGGGAATTCTTGCAAATTCAGTTCTTTTCCCGTACTATCTGATATATGGTCTGTGATGACCTTCTACAATTCCGAAAAGGAGATTTGAATTATGGCAAATCCTATTGTTACGATTGAAATGGAAAACGGCGGGATCATGAAGCTGGAGCTGTATCCGGATATTGCACCGATCAGCGTAAAGAATTTCGTGGACCTGGTGGAGAAAGGCTTCTATGACGGGCTGATCTTCCATAGAGTGATTTCCGGTTTTATGATCCAGGGCGGTGACCCGACAGGTACAGGTATGGGTGGCCCGGGACATCACATCAAGGGCGAGTTCCGTGCCAACGGCGTGGAGAATAACCTTTCCCACGAGCGCGGAGTACTGTCCATGGCCCGTTCGAGAGACTATAATTCTGCGGGTTCCCAGTTCTTTATCATGCATAAGAATTATCCGGCTCTGGATGGCGACTATGCGGCGTTCGGTAAGATCATCGAGGGGATCGAAGTCGTAGACGAGATCGCATCCACCAGAACTGACTTCGAAGACAGACCGGTCAAAGAGCAGAAGATGAAGAAAGTCACAGTTTCTCGCTAATCGTAAATTTGTCGCATGAATAAAAGTCCCGTCGCTGGTCCTCGGCTTACAGCCTGCGGAATCGCTCCGGGACTTTTTTCTTGCGACAAATAGAACGACAAGAGCGAGAAGACAACAGTATAGAAAACCGCGCATGAAAAAAACTTCGACACGCCTCCGCAGGGCGAAGCCCGAGGACAAGCGCGAGAAGTTTTATTTCTGCGCGGTTTTTATAATATGTTACTTCTCCTCACTAACGCCATTCATATTGTCCTCTGCGATGACATAAAGAGGACGGCGCTTGACTTCGATATAGGTCTTGGCGAGGTATTCGCCGATGATACCGAGGGCCATGAGGACCATACCGCCCAGGAAGAGCATGAAGGACAAAAGGGACGGATAACCGGCGACCTTATCCCAGATGCGGTAGATGATCGCATGGATGAAGTAGTAGAGTAAGTAGATGAATGCGCCGAGGGAGGTAAGGAAGCCGACCACTGTGGCCAGACGCAGCGGGGCGGTCGTAAAGGAAACGATGCCCTCGATCGCGTAACGGAAGAGCTTCCAGAAGGACCATTTCGTCTCGCCGGCGACACGCTCGACGTTCTCGTACTCGAGCCACTTGGTGCGGAAGCCGACCCAGGCGAAGATTCCTTTACTGAAACGCTGGCGTTCTCCAAGTGAGAGGATCGCATCCACGACAGGACGGCGCATCACGCGGAAATCCCGGGCGCCATCCACGATTTCCACATCCGTGAAGCGGTTGATCAGGTGGTAGAAGCGGCGGGCGAACCAGCTGCGGATCGGCGGCTCTCCTTTACGGGAGACACGGCGGGTAGCGATAATGTCGCATTCGTCGTTCTCAAGGGACTGGAACATCTGCGGAAGAAGGGAGGGCGGATCCTGCATATCGGCATCCAGAAGTCCGATCCATTCGCCCTTCGCGGCAGAAAGTCCGGCATACATCGCGGCTTCCTTTCCGAAGTTCCTGGAGAAAGAGATATAGCGGACTCTGGAATCTTTCGCGGCCATGTCCTTCAGGACGGAAAGAGTCTTATCCCGGCTTCCGTCATTAACAAAGATCAGTTCGTAGTCGTACTGTGAACATTCCTCCATGACTTTGCAGAGAGCCTCATAAAGGAAAGGTAGAGCTTCTTGTTCGTTATAACAGGGGACCATCAGACTGACCAGCATAGTTTCACCTCGTAAAAAGCGCTTAAGAATCTATGTTTACAGTATACTACATTCACTCGGATATACGGTATCCCTAAACGTGAACCTTTTGGAAACATAGCGTTTTTGTGATATGATGCTACTGGAGTTCATGTTAGGAGAGGAAGTATGATTGAGAAGACTTCAATAGAGAAGAAAAGAAGGATCGATTTCGACCTTCGCCCCTGGATCGCTTTCCTGCTCACATTTGTGGCCATGGCTGCGGTGTTTTCTATCAACATGATCGTTCCATTCGGGGAGAGAAACATCTTCACTTCCGACCTGGGGGCGCAGTACGGACCGTATCTGGTCGGCTTTAAGCAGGCGCTTACGAGCGGTCAGTCGCTTCTTTACAGCAGAACACTCGGTCTCGGTGGCAACACCATGGGTGTTTTCGCCTATTACCTCTCGAGCCCTCTGAACCTGATCGTATTCCTGTTTCCGACTGCGAATATACAGTCGATGGTAACGATCCTGATCATGCTGAAGCTCTCTTTTGCCGGAGCATTCATGACATGGCTTCTGGATAGAAAATTCAAGTCTAAAGATAAGATGACGGTCCTGTTCGGCCTGATGTATCCGCTTTGCTCTTTCGCCATGGTATTTATGTTCAATATCATGTGGCTCGACGGATTTGCGATCCTGCCTCTTCTTATCCTTCTTACAGAAAAGTTTATCGAGAACCGGAGGACCTGGCCGGCATTGACGCTGGTTCTTCTGGTTCTGTTTGTTTCCGGCTACTACATGGCGTATATGGTCGGTGCCTTCTCCTTCATCTATATCCTGAGTGTCATGGGATATAGCGGATGCTTCTCGAAAGAAAAAGAAAAGGAAGGCATGAAGACGGTGGGACTGTTCATTCTTTCGGCAGTGACTGCTGCGATGATGAGCGCCTGCATATTGATCCCTGCCGGTCTGAATACGATCGGAAATCCGGATTACACGGTAAATGACGGCGGTCTTTCCATGAATCCCGAGTTCAAACTCGTATCGATCCTGGATCAGCTGGTGGAGAAGAAGGTAGAGGATCTGTCGATCAATCTCCCGCAGATCTTCTGTGGCGTGACGGCACTTCTTCTCTGTGTCCTGTTTTTCTTTAACCCGAAGATCAAGAAATCCCTGAAGAAAGCTGTCGGTGCTGCATTCGGGTTCGGACTTTTGTCGTTCCAGTTCCCGCTTCTGAATCGTGCATGGCATCTGTTCGATGAACCGAACTGGTTCAATTTCCGTTACTCGTATGTATTCTCTTTCGTCATGATACTGGTTGCCTTCTATTCCTACATGCACATGGCAGAGGCCGGAAAGAAACATTTCTTCGCATCGCTGGGAATCGTCTGCGGCATTGCCGTATTCTCACAGAGCTTCGGACTCATGACGAAGAAAGACAACACCTTCTTCGCAACGATCCTCTTCAGTCTTCTGATCTGTATCCTTCTCTATGGAAAAACACTGGAGAAGTGGCCGGACATGATCTATAACCTGAAGAAGCTCGGATCCGCATTTCTGGTCTGTGTCATCGTGATCGAGATCGTGATCTTCAATCCGAGATGCTACCTGCCGGAGATCTTCAGCGGCGCGCAGGACGCTTCCGCATTTGAAGAGATGATCGGTGATCTTGAAGAATTGTCCGATCGGATCGAAGATCGATCGTACCGCACGGAGATCCACTATCCGTGGCATCACCTGGTCTACTCCAACAATGTTCCATACTATTTGGACACGCAGGGAGTGAGTATCTTCGCTTCGATGGCGAATAAGAAGACCAACCACTTCCTGAAGCAGCTGGGCTACCGTTCGAATTATAACTATTTCGCACTGGAGCACATGAATACGATCCTGCCGGCCGACTCGATCCTGGGCGTACGTTATATCGTATCTTCGGAGCACACGATCTCCGAACTGCGGTATAAGGCCAATGTCGACCGATATTACCTCTATGAGAACGACTACGCTCTTCCGGCCGCCATGCTCGCCAGAAGCGGAGCGGAGACCTTCGACGGATTCCGCCTCGAGAAGGATGAGCAGAGCAAGGACTATTTCGCATTCCAGGAAGACTGGATCAGTTCTCTTTCCGGAGCAGATGCCTCGGATATCTACGAGACGTTCACGGCGGAGTGGGAAGTCATAAACGGACAGAAGACAGATATCCCGCCGGAGGAAGTGATCACGAGAGGGGATAAGATCGATAATACCCTCGATCTGGAGAAGAAAGATACCTCTGCAAAAGCACTGACCTATTATCTCCGTAATAATGAGAAGGCACCGATGGTGCTGCGGACGAAGTTTAAGGCGGAGAAGAGCGGGGCGGTCTATTTCCTGATCCCGTATTCCTATCTCCAGGTCATTACGGATATCTATGTGAATAATGACCTGATCATCGACACGGACTCTAACTCCTACTTCAGCCAGATCCTGGACCTCGGCTCCTTCCGGGAGGGAGAGACGGTGACGGTCGATATCCGGGTAAATGATGCCATCTTCGGTGCTTTTGAACCGATCTTCGCGTATTTGAACCCGGAGGCGATGGCCCCGCACAAAGAGGCCCTCACGAGCGGACTTGCGGGAGTTACCGTGGAGAATGGACACTATGTGGTGCACACAGATGCCGGGGAGGACCGGTTCCTTCTGATCACCGCTCCCTATGAGAAGGGCTGGAAAGCGGAAGTGGACGGACAGGAGACGGCCATCGTCGCGTATCAGGACGCATTTATCGGCATCCCGCTTACGGCAGGTGCCCATACGGTAGAACTTCGGTTTACGCCGCCGGGCCTGAAAGCCGGACTTGTGGCGAGTGCCGCCGGTGCGCTGCTGTTTATTGCGATGTCCGCCGTGATGCTTCGTAAGAAAAAACCGTCCGAGAAAGCAGAGCAGGCAGCTGAGAAAGAAGAAAACGCCGGATCTTCGGGTCCGGAGGACAATACGAATACTGAAAAATGAGGAGGAGATTAAAATGAACGTTTCTGAATTGTACAAGTTTTGGAGTGAAGACCCGTATTTTGATGAGGCGACCCGCGCAGAACTTCTGGCGATCCGGGACGACGAGAAGGAGATCGAGGAGAGATTTTTCCGTGATCTGGAGTTCGGAACGGCCGGACTTCGTGGCATTCTCGGCGCCGGCACCAATCGCATGAACATGTATGTGGTCGCGAAGGCTTCGGCCGGATTAGGCAAGTATATCGTCAGCGAAGGAGAGGAAGCCATGAAGCGTGGCGTCGTGATCTCTTACGACTCGCGTCATTTCTCGACAGAGTTTGCTGAGATCACGGCCAGAACACTGACCTCTCTCGGGATCCGTGTATATCTTTCTGATGAACTTCGTCCGGTACCGATGCTGTCCTACTCGGTACGTTACCATAAGGCATTCGCCGGTGTCATGATCACGGCGAGCCACAACCCGTCCAAGTATAACGGCTATAAGGTGTATGGTGAAGATGGCGGACAGGTCCCGCCGGAAGCCGCTTCCAAGATCCTTTCCTTTATCGAGGGCATCGAGGATATCCGCACGGTGAAGCCGGATACGTTAGATGAAGCCAAGGCGAAAGGACTTCTCACCTACTGGGGCGAGGAAGTGGACGAGGCCTATACCGATATGCTCGACAAACTGGTCATCGACCGTCAGGCGATCATCAACCAGAAAGACATGTCCATCGTGTACACACCTCTTCATGGTTCGGGAAATAAGCCGGTACGCCGCATCCTGAAGAAGATCGGACTGGAGAACGTCCATGTCGTACCGGAGCAGGAGCTCCCGGATGGCGATTTCCCTACTGTGGAAGTACCGAACCCGGAGAATCCGGCGGCTCTGACCATGGCAATCGAGCTGGCGAAGAAAGTCGATGCGGATCTGGTCATCGGCACCGACCCGGACAGCGACCGTATCGGAATTGCCGTACGTACCGTAAGAAACGGACAGGAGACCTATTTGCCGTTCACAGGTAACCAGGTCGGATTGATGCTTCTGGACTATATCCTCGACTCGAAGAAGAGCGCCGGTACTCTGCCGGAGGGTTCTTTCGCCGTGACGACCATCGTCTCCAGTAAACTTGCCGGAGCGATCTGCAAGTACTACGGTGTGGAGCTTCAGGAAGTGCTGACGGGCTTTAAGTTCATCGGCGAAAGGATCAAGCTGGATGACGAATTCGGAAGCAAGCACTTCCAGTTCGGATTTGAAGAGAGCTACGGATACCTGGCCGGACTGGATGTCCGTGATAAGGATGCCGTGGTTGCGGCGATGCTCATCGCCGGCATGCTGGCCCAGTCCAGAGAGCGTGGCCAGTCGCTTATCGACCGTCTCGAGAGCATCTACAAGCGTTTCGGGTACGGGTTCGAGGAGTCGGTATCCGTGACACTCGAGGGGAAAGAAGGCATCGAGAAGATCGGCGGTGCGATGGCCTCACTTCGTGAAGATCTTCTTACCTGCAAGAATCAGGCGGAGGCACAGAAGCTTCTTGACGGTGCGCCTGTTGTGGCGGTACGTGACTACCAGGCAAGCAAGCGGTATATCTTTACAGAGGATGGCATCAAGGAAGAAGAGATCAAGCTTCCGAAGTCGAATGTTCTTCTTTATGAACTTGGCGGAGATAAGGGTCTTGACTGGGCATGTGCCCGTCCGTCCGGAACAGAACCGAAACTGAAGATCTATTTCGGTATCTACGGCAATACGGAGGAAGGATCCCGTGCGAGACTTCAGGCCACTAAGGCGAGAGTCACAGCCAGTGTAAAAGCCAAGCTCTGATACGGCAAAAGCACTGGAAAAAGTCGCAAACATACGGCGCCCGTAAGCCTAGGCTAACGGGCGCCTGTTTTGGCAATTGCGTCAAAAAATAGCAAATTTCCATCTAAATCGATTAGATTGTGACACAAATGTGAACAATTTCGTAATTGTACACAAAAACGTCGTTTTTTACCCTTCTTTTTCTATTTCCTTACAAGGCGGTTGCGTGTATACTCGGGGTGAATTTATGAAGGAGGAACACGTGAAATGACGGCAAATGAGTGTCTGATCAAGTTTAACTCGATTAAAGAATGTCTTTCCGATGTACTTTGGATGTATTTCGAGATTCAGTCTGCGGACAGTGAGCAGGTTGTTCTTGTGGGTAAGGAAGATGAATTTGCAGAACCTATGCTGGAAATCGTTTTCGTGCAGCCCTTTATGATTTCGTGCCCGATGCACTTCACTTATGAAGGTGGGGATTTCATTGGCCTGGCCCCGCAGGAGGAGTTCTATCAGATGAATGAGCGCTACCACATCGGTCAGGGATATCACATCTTCAAGATCAAGGTAGAGAACAGAAGATTCTTCATCATTGCGAAATCCATGCACGTATCGATCCGCTAAAGAGACGGAAAAGAGCACGTTACAAGGGTCATAGCCGTTCTAAAGCGAGTAGGAGCGGTTCATAAAATGGTTAGAGAAGATGGCGGATCGCGTAAGCGACTCCGTCATCTTTGCATGTGCGGGTAACCATGGCGGCATGCCTCTTCGTCTCCTCGGTGGCATTTCCCATGGCAATACCGACCGCACCACAGGTAAACATACTGATATCGTTGTCATTATCCCCGAAGCAGTAGACGTCGGAAAGGGGGATCTGAAGATGTTTCGCCAGCGCTACTACGGCGTTTCCCTTCGTCGATCCGGCCGGCATGATGTCGATGACCTGGTGCATCGAAGCCGTGATCTCAAGATCAGAATGGGAGGCAAGTCTATTCCGAAGCTCTTCTGTCGGGAAATAGACAAGGATCTTCGTAAGGTTTTCCGGGACGAAACCGGAAAGATCGGTGGAGAGCGGGATGAGCGGCGCCCGGATCTGCTCTCTTACAGAAGCGTTGTAGTTCAGGAAGAAGGCCATATGCGTGCTGTCCGGACGGTGGTATATGCCCCTTTTCCCATAGGCGACGAAGTCAAACCCCTCGGAAAGGAGAGTAGACATGACAAATTGTGCCGACCGGTCCGAGAAACTGTTCTCATAGATGGGACTATCCGAGGCATAGTCGTAGACCTGGGCGCCATTACTCGTGATGACGGGAAGCCGGATATCCAGATCTTCCACGAATTTTCGCACGACATGGAAGGACCGTCCGGTTGCGATAGAAAAACCGATTGTGGGATAAAGACCGGAAAGGACGCGACGGGTCTCCTCCGAGATCGTCCCGCCGGGAGGGAGAAGGGTATTATCGATATCACAAATGATCAAACGTTCCAGACTCCATACCTCCCTAATAAACGGGCATAAGCCCTGATTTCAACACAAACAATAGTAGCATGAAATCGATGATCTGGAAACAGAAAGAAAAATGTCAAAAGGCGGCCCGAATCTTACAGAGAAAAAGAAACAAAAAAATATAAGTTTTAGGGGCAATTTTCAACGTTTTATCCCTTGAAAGAGAAGGCGTCATCAAGTAAACTGTTACGTGGTGGAAAAAGAAATCTTTTCGAGAAAAAGAGGCGTCAGTGATATGAAGAAAAATGCAGCAAAGAGACGGCAGAAGAAGATTGTCACGACTGTTCTTGGTGTAGTAACCGGCGTTCTGGCTGTTGGGGCGATCGGCGGTGTTCTCTACGCAACAGTTCTGAAAGATGTTTTCAGCGCGAAGGAGACGAAGATCGTCGTTTACGATGTGAACGGCAGCGAACTGGAATTCTCACCGGAAGAACTTCAGATGCAGATCGATACACCTGCCTTCTATCAGGGAATCATCATTGACGGTGTCAATGTCTCCGGTAAGACGAAGGACGAGGTAAAAGCTCTATTTACTCAGGAAGCCAAATCGATTGAAGATGTCGTGGACGTCAAATTCCAGGTTGGTGATGATCTGGTACCGATGGATACAACCGGACTGATGCTGAAGAGCGATATTGACGAAGTAATCGAGAAGGCTTATAACTACGGCCGTACAAGCACTCTTGCCGGCGATGAAGGTCTGAAGGACCGCTATAATACCATCAATGCTCTTCAGAAGACTCCGATGGAGTTCGCCTCCTCGTATACGATCGATACGGCTGCAGTGGATGCTTTGACGCATGCGGCGCTCGATTCTTATGAGAAGGATATGGTCGAGGCCTATGCCAGCGGATTCGATAAAGAGAAACTTGAGTTTATCATCGAGGAGTCGGAGGAAGGCTGTGATGTAAATATCGATAAGGCCATCGAGGAAGTGAAGACGGCTCTGAATAACGCCGAGTATCAGCTGGTCGTGCCGGTAGAGATGACGATCCTTGAGCCGACTACTTCGGCAGAGTTCCTGAAGGGCTATCTGTGCAAGGTTTCTTCGACGACATCCCATACAAGTGATAACGACAACCGTAATACCAACATCCGCCTGATCTGCGAAGGTAACCCGGGTAAGTTCGACGGACTTGACGGCCTTTTCCTCAAGCCGGGTGAGAGCTTCGATTTCAACAAGTATTTCGGTGAGAGAACCGAGGAGAAGGGCTTTAAGATGGCCCATGGTATCTTCAACGGTGATATGAGAGATGAGCTGGGCGGCGGTATCTGCCAGGCGAATACGATGCTCTACCAGAGTGTGACGAAGGCAGACCTGCAGGTGGACGAGCGTAAGAATCACACGATCCCGAGCAGCTATGTAGACTACGGAACGGATGCGACGGTAACATGGGAAAGCCCGAATTTCCGTTTTACCAATAATACGGAATACCCGATCGCGATTCATGCCGTCTATGAGGACCGCTATGTAACAGTCGAGATATATGGGCGTCCACTCCCGGATGGCCAGACTATCGAACTGGTCGGTGAGCAGGTCAGAGTCATCGAACCGTCGGGAACAGAATACATTGCCGATTCCTCTCTCCCGATCGGAACGAAAGAGTATACGAAGTCGTCCCGTACAGGATACGATTACAATTCGTATAAGGTTTACTATGATAAGGACGGAAACGAGATCAACCGTGTCGAGTACTTCCCGAGCCACTATCCGATGAGAAACGCAGAGGTGCGTGTCGGTACGCTGGGGTCGGATGGAAAGGTGTACAATATGGATCCGAAGACGGGCGAGGTAGATGCGCCGCCTGAGGTGATCGGTGGCGAGTCCACATCGGATACCAGTGAGACATCTGCAGGCGATCCTTCCGATGTACCACCGCCGAGCGATACCGAGCCGACTGAACCGGAAGCTACACCGGAACCCACATCGGAGTCCGCACCGGAGTCTACACCGGAGTCTACATCGGAGTCCACACCGGAGTCCACTCCGGAACCGACACAGGATACTACACCGGAGGAGACACCGGCACCGAATCCTGAACCGGAGCCGGACCCGGAGCCGAATCCTGGTGAAGGTGGAGGCGGCGAAGAGGGCGGCGGCGAGGAAGCCCCGCAGGAGTAACCCCATTTAATATGTCAAACTTGGGCACAAGTCTTTGTTTTGAGAATTGTGCCCTTTTTATGAAAAGGAGAAAAGTAGTATGAGCACATCTTACAAAGGACCTGTCGTCCTGATCATCATGGACGGCGTAGGCATCAAAGAAATCGAGACGGGTAATGCAGTCAGCAACGCCAAGAAACCGATCCTGGATAACTGCATGAAGAAGTATCCGATGCAGAAACTGAAGGCGCACGGTACCGCTGTGGGTCTTCCTTCTGACGGGGACATGGGTAACTCCGAGGTCGGACATAACGCAATCGGTGCCGGTCAGGTCTATAGTCAGGGTGCGAAGCTTGTTTCCGAGTCTCTGGCCAGCAAGTCCATGTACCAGAGCGAAGTATGGCAGTCCCTCGTAGCCGATGCGAAGAAGGGCGGCACGCTCCACTTCATCGGTCTCCTCTCCGATGGTAACGTACATTCGCATATCGATCATCTTCTTGCGATGCTCGATGAGGCGAAGGAAGAGGGTGTTTCGAAGGTGCGTATCCACATCCTTCTCGATGGCCGTGACGTAGGGGAGACCTCTGCGCTGCAGTATGTGGATCAGCTCGAAGAGAAACTGGCTTCTCTTTCTGATGATTCTCACGATTACAGAATCGCGAGCGGCGGCGGACGTATGGTCATCACGATGGACCGTTATGGTGCGAACTGGGGCATGGTGGAAGCCGGATGGAAGACCCATGTACTCGGTGAGGGCAGACAGTTCGCGACAGCGAAAGAAGCAATTGAGACATACAGATCCGAGATCCCGAATGTCATCGACCAGGATCTTCCGGCATTCGTTATTGCAGAAAACGGTTCTCCGGTCGGCACCATCGAAGATGGCGACAGCGTGATCCTCTACAACTTCCGTGGCGACCGTGCTCAGGAACTGACAGTAGCATTCGAAAGTGGCGCAGAGTTCGACAAGTTCGACCGTGTGCGTGTTCCGAATGTCAACTATGCCGGTATGCTTGAGTATGACGGCGACCTGCATATCCCGAAGAAGTTCCTCGTATCTCCGCCGGTTATCCGTAACACACTTGGTGAACTTCTGGCCAACAAGGGAATTGCCCAGCTTGCAATCTCCGAGACACAGAAGTATGGTCACGTGACTTACTTCTTCAACGGTAACAGAAGCAGCAAGTTTAACGATGAACTCGAAGAGTATATTGAGATTCCGTCGGATATCGTGCCTTTCGAGCAGCGTCCGTGGATGAAATCTGCCGAGATCACGGATAAGCTTGTGGAGCTCATTTCTGAGAATAAGTATCCTTTCATGCGCGTGAACTTCCCGAACGGCGACATGGTCGGTCATACCGGCGTATTCGAGTCTGCAGTGATCGGCGTGGAGTCTGTAGATATTGCACTGAAGAGAATCCTTCCGGCAATCGATGCTGTCGGCGGTATGGCGATCATCACGGCTGACCACGGTAATGCGGAAGAAATGTTCGAGCTTGCTAAGGATGGTACACCGAAGACCGATAAGGACGGCCGTATCAAGGCGAAGACCAGCCATACGCTCAATAAGGTTCCGTGTATCTTCTATGACAACACAGAGAATAAGGATAAGTATGAAGTTGTTGATTCCGATTCCTATGGCCTGGCGAATATTGCCGCCACCATTGCGGATCTTCTCGGCGTCGAGAGGCCGGACTGCTGGGAATCTTCCATGATCAAGATGAAGTGATCCACCCGGAATAATCGAAGAAGTGAAAGTGTCCCGGCGGTATGGGCAGAAGAGCCCGCCGCCGGGATTCTTCTATCCCATTCCGATATGCTGAAGCCGGAGGGATAGAGGGGAGAGACCATTACTTTGGCTATTTTCAACTCTGTAGTTGAGATTTATAAAACGCTGATAAAAGAATACCATACCAGCACTTTAATGGCATTAGCCTGATGCCTCTACCTGATCTAATTCAGGCTACTTTCAGTTTGGTGATCTGCTCTCTTTCCTTTATCCGGACCTCACGAATGCTTCCCAGCTTGATTATCTGGTACGCCGCATTCACATCCGCGTTAATGCAGATGCCGGTGTTGCTTCTGAACAGACCTCTCCGGATCCTCCGATTCC